>TARA_B110000008_G_scaffold192553_1_pt1 | contig 11659 bp, 2 predicted proteins | sample TARA_B110000008 | Tara Oceans TARA_B110000008 (sample SAMEA4396496) | marine metagenome | biome: Westerlies Biome; feature: [DCM] deep chlorophyll maximum layer (ENVO:01000326); material: water (ENVO:00002006), including particulate matter (ENVO:01000060) such as... | depth 40 m
CGAGCCGCGCAACGCGCGCAAAGTCGCGTGCGACGTCGCGCGCGCGCACACCGCGCGCGAGCGATGTTCATCGCGCGGCGTCGGTCGTCGAACGAGGGCACCGTCCCGGGCGGAGCGGCGAACGCGGCGCCGTCGATCGTGCCCACGGGCGCGCGCGATGACGCGAGCGCGACGTCGCGCGCGGCAGAGCGGCGCGGTAGTGATCTCGCGTCGGGCGATGGTGGCGCGGAGCGGGCGGGAGGGACGAGCGGGACGGTGAACGCCGTCGTGGGATCGCAACCCGCGCGCGAACGCGCGGGCGCGACGTCGACGAGCGTGGCGAGGAAAAGGAGTTTCAATCGCTCGCGCACGGCGAAGGAGGACACGTTGAACGCGCTGCTCGAAAAACTGTGTGCGATCGATGTCGTGGATGAGGACTCGAGGGGATCGATGGAAGACGACGGGGCGCTGCGGGAACGCGTGGAGACGGAGGCGCGAAGCGCGAACCCGGCAGACTTTCTCAAGTTTAGAAACGCGGTACACGAACGTGTGGATACGATGATCACGGGCGAGGACGTAGCGAGAAAGCTCGGGGGACTGCGCGCGATTGATCAGCTCATCGAGGTGGAGTTTGGCGAGGAGGTCGAAAAGGTGAAGAAGTTTGCAGATTACTTGCTCGACGTCGTGAGCACGAGTGCGGAGGACTTGCTCGGATCGTCGTTGACGGATGAACACAGAGAGCACCCTGTGGCGATTAATGATCCACTTTGGAGTAATGCGCGCGCGCGCGAACTCGTGGAGATGATGAGCCTGGTCTTAGGTCGATTGGTTTTGCACAGCGGGGCGTTGACGACTGAAATCGTCGACTCGCACGTGCAGCGTGCCATCGAGTTGTTGAACGCGGACGACGGGAATCAAGACGTGGTGAGCATGAAGCACTACGCCGCAGCTCTGACGCTGACCGAACTCGCGCGCAATGCGCCTACGATCTTCAACGTCCACGTACCAATTTTTATCTCGTCCATCTGGACCGCTTTGCGCGATCCATCTTTGAGAGTGCGCGAAGTCGCTGTCTTGGCGCTTCGCGAGTGTCTGATGGTGACGGAGCGCCGAGAGACGAGATATCGCGTGCAGTGGTACTACGCGTTGTACGAAGCCTGTCGAGCAGGATTGAAGCAAACTTCGAAAGTAGAAGAGATACACGGTTCATTGTTGGTGTTCGGCGAATTACTGAGACACACTGGCGAGTTCATGTTGAGTCGCTATCGCGAAGTGGCGTTGACGATTTTGCGGCTTCAAGATTTTAAGAAGTCAATCATACGACGAACGATCGTGAGTTTGATTCCCAAGTTAGCAGCATTTAGTCCACAGCGCTTCGCGGAGTCGTACCTGGTCGAGTCGTGTGCGTTGATCCTCACGACGATTCGCTCGCCGAACGATAGCGGCGCCGGCTTTCAAGCGCTCAGTCACCTCGCCGACGCAATGTCGTCAGTGATAGACGTTGATTCAGATGAAGTCACAGTTGGCAGCTCTTTACTGAGGTACTTGCCGGAAGTGAGTGCAGTAATGTACGACATGTTTACGTCTCGAGCAAGAGGACCGAACGCGTATCCAGAGGCGCTCGAGTGCGCCGGGGCTTTGATGAATTCGCTCCACTTAGCGTGGAAGCCGCATTTCGTAAACTTGTTGATGCCTATGTTCACCGCGGGGTTGTCCAAGTCGCTCGTCATAGGGCTTGAATCTGCAGCCCAAGGTGCACCGGATCTGTTGCCGTCTATCCAATTGAAACTGGCAGACGCTATTGCGAGCGCGATTCATCAGGAACCGACGACGGAGAAGAGCTGCCCGATGCCACCGAACAAAAAGATCGTGCAACTGGCGCTCAAAACGATGCGAACTTTCCCGTTCGAACCGACAGTGTTACTTCGATCGATTCGCAAAAATGTCATTTGCTACCTGGACGATTCGTCAGCTGAGTCACGACTCGAAGCGGCGCTGACGTGTTGCAGCGCGTTGCGCCTCAGAGCGGGATCGAGCAAGAGCGTGACGACCGCGGTGGAGAACATCATGGAAGCGCTCATTCCAGTGGCGGTCGGCGACAACGATGCATCGATCAGAAATGCGCTATTGACTGAATTTTGCAGGCCGAGCGCATCGATAGATTCGTACCTATCGCAGGCAAAATCTCTCAGGGCGTTGTTTTTGACAGTGAACGACGAGAGTGTTGCCATACGCATGTTAGGTATTGAGCTGCTTGGACGCTTGGCGACGAGGAATCCGGCGTACGTCCTTCCAGCACTACGTGTGCACATGCTGCAGCTTTTAGCTGAGCTCGAATATAGTAGCGAATCCCTGCATAGAGAGGAGAGTGCCAAGGTGATGGCGGTGATGATTCGCAGTTGTCCGCGGCTCGTCTCGCCGTATCTCTCCCCTATCTTGCGTTGCCTCATGTCTACGTTGAAGGCGGAAGAAGGCGGAGCGGCGAAGAGCTCGAAATCAAAACAAGACTCATCAGCACCGTCGAGCGCATCTGTGGGAACTGCCGCGACCACGTTGCGACGAACATCATCATCCAAACAGACGTCGGCCATTGCGCCGTCGAAAAAACACGATATCACTGGCCGCGAAAAGGCAGCAGTACTTGGCACGATCGGCGAGCTTGCAAATGTTAGTGGATATGGCATCACGCCATTTGTTCAAGAGCTTCTCATTCTTCTATTGATAGCGCTGAAATCGGCAAGCACTCGCGACCATGCCGTCGTGACTCTCGGCAAGCTCATCGAGAGCTCGGGATACGTCGCTGAGCCGTTCACGACGCACCCGCAGCTTTTGCCACAGTTGCTCCGAATGCTGGCAAACGAACGCGGTATTGTCAGGAGCGAAGTACTGCGGACCCTGGGAATTCTTGGTGCGCTCGATCCGCATGCGCACAGAGGAAATGAAATTCGTTTGCACGGAGAGGGTGTACTAAGCGAAGAGGGCGTGCGCGGTGTGCGACAAGCGAGACTGAGTATGAAGATCGACGATGGCGCGACGGACAGCGCGCAGGTCGATGATTTAGGCAATAATGATGACGGTGACGAAGAGCTGGATATACTACCGATGCTTCATTTGACGTCGCTATCCGATGACTATTACCCGACGATAGCGCTGAATTCGTTACTTCGTGTGCTGCGAGATCCTTCGCGCACGAGCGTTCGTCACATGGTGGTGCGAAGCATCGTGTACATTTTCCAAGTCCTCGACACGGCTTGTGTTCAATATTTACCTAGCGTCGTTCCAGTCATGCTGAGTGTGATTCGAACGAGTGATGATAGCCTGCGTGAAGGAATGTTTGTGGAGCTCGCTACTCTGGTGGGCGTCATCAAGGCACATATTCGCCGATACTTGTCGGACATCTTCGAGCTGATGAATATTGCATGGGATAGAAGCGGGATGTCCAAAAATACGCTGCTTTTGTGCGAAGAGCTTTCCGTCGCTTTGAACGACGAGTTCAGAAGGAGTTTACCCATGATTGTTCCTCGCATAGTTTCGTCGCTCGCAGAGGCTGAGCGCTTGCGCAGGTACGATTCAGTACCGTATATTCTTCACGCCTTGGAGACGTTCGGAACTTCGCTCAACGATCACCTCTACTTGATACTTCCGACGCTTGTGCGCATTTTTAAACCAAGCGTTTTGGATATGCCGCTTGACATCAAAAGAGGCGCTCTGCAGTCTCTGCGCAGACTGCTACCGCGCATGCGCTTGGCGGACCAGGCTGGGATTGTCGTTCACGCGTTGACGAGAGTATTGGACGTGGAGGACGTAGAGCTTCGTTTAGATGTACTAAACGTGCTCATATCGTTGGAGGTGTCTCTTGGGCGCGAATATGCGCTCTTCTTGCCCGTCGTAAAGCGTGCTGTTTCAAAGTGCGGCGTCAAGGATCCGGCGTTTGACGACATGGTCAAGCGAGTCGAAAGTGGTAATCCGCTACTCTTCGATGACCTTGAATCTGAATCGCTATTAATCGCGTCAGCCACGGAACATAGAAAACCTGTGCTTCAAAAGCATCTTTCAGTGAACCAACTTGCCGTTCGCCGCGCTTGGGAGAGCAGTCAGCGGTCTACCAAGGAAGATTGGCTAGAATGGATGCGAAAACTTGCGTTGGATCTGTTGAAGAGCTCACCACTGCCGTCGCTACGAGCGTGCAGTGAGTTAGCGCAAGTGCAGCCGAATCTTGCTAGGGATCTATTTTGCGCTTCGTTTGTTTCGTGCTGGGCCGAGCTGAATGAAAGCCATCGAGAGATTCTAGTGCGCTCGCTGGAAGCCGCTCTCGGAAGCCCGACCATTCCTCCTGAGATCGTCTCAGTTTTGCTCAATCTCTGCGAGTTCATGGAACACGATGAAAAGCCAATTCCAGTTGACGTGCGGACGTTGGGTATGATTGCTGAACGCTCCAGAGCTTACGCCAAAGCTTTGCACTACAAAGAACTTGAGTTCATAACGAACCCAGGTGCGTGCGTCGCAGCCATCATCGCCATCAACAACCAGTTGCAACTTCCCGAGGCGGCTCGAGGTGTGCTCGTGTACGCGCAAGAAAACTTGACGGTCGACATCAAAGAGTCGTGGTACGAGAAACTTGAACAATGGGACGATGCTTTGGAAGCGTATAAAAGAAAACTGGACGAGCTCGCCAGCGTGGATTCACCTCAAGCGATGGAAGAAAGACGTGAAGCGATGGTGGGGCAGCTTCGATGCTTGAACGCACTCGCGGAGTGGGAAGAAATTCAGAGAATCTACGAAGCTGGGAATCAAGCAAACGTCGATTGGGACGAGTATCGCAACGATGTTACTACGATTGCCGCGAAAGCTGCTTGGCATCTTGGAGATTGGGAGCAGATGGAGATTTGTACGAATCAACTTGATAGAGATCAAAATATCCGGGGTCGTCTCCCAAACGCCGACCGTGTCGATGCGATCGGCAAGCATACGTCCAGCGTAGTGAACACTACTGATTGTGACTTTTACAAGTCCATTCTCGCCATCCGTCGAGGCGCACAGGACGAGGCGCGGGAGCATCTTGCCGCCGCGCGCGAGATGCTCGGCACGGAACTCGCGGCTCTCGTGAGAGAGTCTTACGACCGTTCTTACGGAGCGCTCATACGAGCGCAACAGCTAACTGAGCTGGATGAAGTGATTGAATACGCGCAACTGACTGCGGTCGCTTCACCCGCGGCTGCGCGGCGACAAGAGATCATTCGAAAAATGTGGCGCGATCGAATCTACTTGGTCAAGCGTGACGTCGAGGTCTGGCAAGAGCTCTTGCAAGTTCGCTCATTGGTGTTGCCCATGAGCGAAGAAACTGATATATGGCTTAAGTTTGCCTCTCTGAACCGCAAACAAGGGCGCGACCGTCAATCACGTCGAACGTTGTTGCGCCTCCTTGAGTATGACCCAATCATGTGTGCCGAGGGCAAGCCAGGATTCGGCGCGGGTTCTGGGCGCCCTAAAGTCATGTTTGCGTTCGTGAAGCACTTGTGGCACACAGGACAGAAAAGGCAAGCTTTTATGCGTCTTCAATCTCTCGCACACGAGTTGCGAGTGCAATTGGAAAACATGCGCGCTTCTGGTCAGACAGAGACGGATCACAACAAGACGGTCTCGCGAGCTTTTCTCAAACTCGGCAAATGGCGCTGGGCGCTCACCGATAGTATGAACGATGAAACACTGACTGATGTGCTCATGGCGTTCAGAACCGCGACATCTGCGGACCAGCATTGGTCCAAGGCGTGGCATCACTGGGCATTGTTCAACGCCACGGCCATGGAACATTTCCATCGCCAAGGTGGTGCGTCAACAAAGGATGCGATGCAGCACGTCGCGCCAGCAATCAGTGGATTTTTCCGATCAATCTCTTTGGCAGGCTCATCCATGAAAGCCAAGGGTGGATCACTGCAGGACATTCTACGCCTGCTCACACTTTGGTTCAATCACGGTGGCTCGCCCGAAGTCGAAACGGCCTTGATCGCTGGGTTTGGACACGTAAACATCGACACTTGGCTCGCCGTGATCCCACAAATAGTTGCGCGAATTCACACGCACGTCTTACCTGTGAGAAATTTGATTTATCAGCTTCTGGTGCGTGTTGGCCGACAGCACCCGCAGGCGGTTCTCTATCCTTTGCTCGTGGCATGCAAGAGCCAGAGTACATCGAGACGAGCCGCGGCGCACGCGATTTTGGACAACGTGCGACAGCACAGCGCCTTACTCGTCGAGCAAGCACAAATCGTTTCTCTCGAGCTCATTCGAGTCGCGATCGTGTGGCATGAGGCCTGGCACGAGGCTTTGGAAGAAGCGTCACGTCTATACTTCGGCGAGCAAAACGTCGAAGGTATGATGGCAGTATTGACTCCATTGCATCACATCTTGGAACGCCAGGGTGCTGAAACTCTTCAAGAGATGGGCTTCGTGCAAAACTACGGCCGCGAGCTTCAGGAGGCACACGACTTGTGTCAAAAGTACCGCCAAAGTAAGCGCGAAGAAGAGCTGAATCAAGCGTGGGACTTGTACTATCACGTTTTCAAGCGTATCACCAAACAGCTTCCTACAATGACGACATTGGAACTTCAGTACGTGTCACCGCGTTTGCTCAATTCGCGAGATTTAGAGCTGTGCGTTCCCGGCAACTATATATCTGGACAGGTGGAACAAGCCCAGATTAGAGCCTTCGCGCCGACTATGCACGTGATCACGTCCAAGCAGAGACCGCGACGACTGCAAATTCATGGATCCGATGGTAAAGACTATGGTTACCTCCTGAAAGGTCATGAAGATTTGCGCCAGGACGAACGCGTGATGCAACTCTTCGGTTTGGTGAACACGTTGTTGAACACGACCATGGCCACGGCACAACGAGACTTGGGCATCGCTCGCTATGCCGTCGTCCCGCTCTCCCCGAACAGCGGTTTGATTGGATGGGTGCCTAATTGCGACACCCTTCACGCGTTGATTCGTGAGTACAGAGACGCGCACAAGGTGCCACTGAATTTGGAACATCGCATGATGCTCGCCATGGCGCCGGATTACGATCATCTACCCCTCGTGAATAAGGTTGAGATTTTCCAACACGCCGTTGAAAACACTTCAGGTGGCGACTTGGCACGAGTTTTATGGTTGAAGAGTCGAAGTAGTGAGCAATGGCTCGAGCGCCGGACGACGTACACGCGATCTCTCGCCGTGATGTCTATGGTAGGCTACCTACTCGGCCTCGGAGATCGCCACCCATCAAACTTGATGGTGGATCGATACAGCGGTAAGGTGCTTCACATCGACTTTGGTGATTGCTTCGAATCGTCGATGTACCGAGAAAAGTTCCCTGAAAAGGTCCCTTTCCGACTCACTCGCATGCTCGTCAGGGCGATGGAGGTGAGCGGCATCGAGGGCAACTTCCGAAGCACGTGCGAGAGCGTCGTGACGGTTTTGCGCGACAACAAAGACTCTGTCATGGCGATGTTAGAAGCCTTCGTGCACGATCCGCTCATCAACTGGCGTTTGCTGACGAACAATGTTCTCGCCCCAGACGGAGAATCGATGAATACATCAGCGCACGACGCGCAAACAAGCCCGGCTGAAACGCCGACGCCGAATCGCAGCCGCACGAGCAGTACTCCCGGCGCGGACGATAGCGACGGCGATCGGACGCCGACGCCAGGCAGACCATCAAATCGACCCTCGAGACAGGATTCGCGCCCTCCAAGCGTCGGCGTCATCGAAACACCGTCTGGTCCTGTTCCTTCGAGTACATCCGTTATAGGAGTCGAGGCCACGCACGCGATGGCTGCCATGGGCTCGAGCGTGCGCGATTCCAGTACGGCGACATCGGTGCTGTTGCGTCGAACCGAACTCATCAACGCGATGGAAGCGTACGGCATCGATGACGGGACAAACGATGCACTGAATGAACGAGCGGTGAGTGTCATGCAACGCATGAGCGCGAAACTCACAGGTCGCGACGGCGATCATCATCACGTCGAATCGATGCAACCGGATTCAGTCGAGATGCAAGTCGAGCGATTAATCTCTGAAGCTACGAGCGCAGAGAACCTCAGCGTTAGCTACGTGGGGTGGTGCCCGTGGTGGTAAAACACAAAATTTGTAACAACATCATTTCATCATAATGAAACGTCTATCAAATCGCCAATTTAGCGCTCGGAGATCTAGCCGTGGACGCTTCTCTCGTAAATCGGTCGGCGTCGTGTTCTACGCTTCGGCGCGGAGACCGCGGAGTCTCGGACGATTGACTTCCCACAGTCGTCGTCACGGACATCAACTTTGAAAGCTCTGGCGCCGGAGGCGGTTTCCACGGCGATTCCGCGCTACCCTCTGCGTTGACTCGCCTGATGGGAACTTGCGTGACTTCGTCGTCGGCGAATTCGAGCGCTTTCCCGTTGGCACCGCTCTCTGGGGACTGCCACGGTTTGCCCGGGCGCGACGCACTCGAGCGAGGGATCGCAGCGTCCGGATTCGGCGGTGTGTCGTCGATGTCTTTGATACCGGGTGGCGTTTTGCCGTTTTCGAGCATCTCTAAGATGTCCATAAAATTGCTCGGATGCGGGGGATCAATCAACTGGTCTCGCCCCGGTCGTCTTTGCGTCTGTTGCGCCGAAAAGAAGTTTGGATTTTCTGACGCGCTCGTTTGCGGACGCGGCGCGGTATTTAAGGTGAACTCGCCCGCGCTCGACGCCGGCTCTGGGGTGAACGCTAGACTCTCCCCTGACTCGCTCCCTTGCGGACTCGTCTTGAACGGCCAATCCTTGCTCGCGCGCGCCGCGGGCGACGACACCCCACTCGCCGTTCCACCGGCGGCGTACATCTGCTTCAATTCCGCCAACTCTGCCTTCATTTGCGTCTCTAAAAACGTCTTCACGTCCGTGATGCTGTCCCGAACGGTGGACGAAACCTCATTTTTAATCTCCTCTCGCAGCGCCTCGGCGCGCTCCTCCGCGCGTTCGACGCGTTCCACCGCGCGTTCAATCTTCCCCGCCAACTCCGGCGTGAGCGTCATCGCGCCCTCCTCCGCCACCACCCCATTCATCCGCGCGGGCGTTCGCGCGTCCTCGCTCCCCTCCGCGTCGTCCTTCGCGTCCCCTCCTCTCGCCGTCGCCTCGACGAATCGCGCCAACCACCGCCGCGCGCTCGGGTACGCCAAATACGCCGCTCCCACCACCGCCGCCAACCGCGCCGCCCCCCCCCACGCCGTCCCTCGTCTCTCCTCCCTTTCCGCCATCGCGCCGCCCCCCCCGACGCCTTCCTCGCGTCCCGCGCGTCGAAACGCCTCGTCGATCTCGTCCTCGCGCACGCCCTTCCCCTTTAAAAATCCACGCTTCGCGTCGTCATCCCTCGACGCCCTGACGCTCGCGTGCGTCAGGAAGCTCACCGCGTTCGAGATCTCCGTCTCGCGCATCGCGGTCGTCGTCGCGCGCGGTCTGCGGTCGGCGGTCGTCGATCGAAGCGTCGGTCCGACGCCGGGCGTCGACGACACGAGACTCAATCGCACACACGGACGCTACACCCTCGACCCTAAAACGAGACTTGCTATCACACACGGACGACGACGACGCCGGACGAAAACCTCGATCGACGGCGCGCGCGCGACGCGACGAGCGCGCGACACGCGCGACCGCGGCGCGGCGAACGCGACGAACGCTCGACGAGCGCGCGCGTGATACGATGCGCGGGACGAACGCGTGCGCGACGACGATGCGCGGACGAACGACGACGACGACGACGACGACGACGGGACTCGCGGGACGGCGCGGAAAGACGGCGCGAACGGCGCGGACGGCGCGAGGGGCGGCGCGAGGGACGAACGAGTGGACGAGAAAGGTGGTGGTGCGCGCGGGACCGAGCGGGGAGGGCGCGGATGGGGTGGTGCGCGCGCCGAGACCGGCGTACGTGCCGGGGGTTATCTCGGACCCGAAGTACGTGCGCGTGTTCGACACGACGCTGCGGGACGGGGAACAGTCCCCGGGGGCGACGCTGACGAGCAAGGAGAAGCTTGACATCGCGACGTCGTTGGCCAGGCTCGGGGTGGACATCATCGAGGCTGGATTTCCGATCGCGAGCCCGGACGATTTGGAGGCGGTGCGCGGCATCGCGAAAAAGGTCGGCAACGAAGTGTACGAGGACGGGTACGTGCCGGTGATTTGTGGGCTTTCGAGAGCGAATAAGAAGGACATCGACGCGGCGTGGGAAGGCGTGCGTCACGCGCTGCGACCGAGAATTCACACGTTCATCGCGACGAGTCCTATTCACATGGAGAGTAAATTGCGAAAAACCCCGGATGAAGTCGTGGCCATCGCCGTGGAAGCCGTCAAGTATGCGCGTTCGCTCGGGTGCGACGACGTCGAGTTTTCTCCGGAAGACGCCGGAAGATCCGATCCCGAGTTCTTGTATCGCATTTTGAGCGCCGTCGTCGAGGCGGGCGCGACGACTTTGAACATTCCGGACACGGTCGGGATTTGCCTGCCGGATGAATTCGGACAACTCATCGCGGGCATCAAGGCGAACGTGAAGGGCATCGAGGGTGCGGTTATTTCGACGCACTGCCAAAATGATTTAGGTTTGTCCACGGCAAACTCATTGGCGGGTGTCGCGAACGGCGCGCGCCAGGTGGAGTGCACCATCAACGGCATCGGCGAACGCGCGGGTAACGCGTCGTTGGAAGAAGTCGCCATGTCCATTTTCATGCGCGGCCAATCACGCCTCGCGGGCGCATACACTGGAATTAATCCGGTTTATATCTATCCCACTTCCCAGATGGTGAAAAACTACAGCGGTATGGCGATCCAACCGCACAAGGCCATCGTCGGCGCGAATGCCTTTGCGCACGAGTCCGGCATCCACCAAGACGGCATGTTGAAGAACAAGCTCACCTACGAAATCATCGCCCCGGAGCAAATCGGGTACTTCAGAGGCGAAAACGACGTCGGTGTCGTCATGGGGAAGCACTCTGGTCGCCATGCGTTGTCTTCCAAGTTGAAGCAGCTCGGCGTGCCGATGGAAGGAGATGCGCTCGACGAAGTCTTCAATCGCTTCAAACTCGTCGCGGAGACGAAGCTCGGTGGGGTCAACGATGATGAGTTGCTGGCTATTGTGCGTGACGGCGAATCGGTGCAAGACCCGGCGTGGAGTTTGGAAACCGTGCAAGTCGTGTGTGGTACCACCGGTTTGCCCACGGCGACGGTGAAGATGCTGGCCAAGGATGGTACGGTGCACATCTCCGCCGTCGTCGGTACCGGCCCGGTTGATGCCGCGTTCAAGGCGATCGACGCTCTCGTTGGATTAGATGTCGTGTTGACGGAGTACAGAGTCACCGCGGTTACCAAGGGCATCAACTCGCTGGCGGAGACGACCATCACGGTGAAGCCGCGAGAAGGCGCGGAGCAAAAGCTCGGCGCCGACGTCTTCAAGACCAACTTGCAAACCGGCGAAACCGCCGTTCGTTCGTTCACGGCTACCGGTGCAGACACCGATATTGTTGTGTCTTCTGCCCGCGCCTACGTCATCGCCCTCAACCGCATGACTGAATACGTTACCAAGGCCTACGTGGTCGAGGCCGTGGCGTCAAGATGAGAAGCGCGCGGCGCGCGCGGCCGACAACTAGCCAGTCATACGCACACCTAGAAAGCATTATTGAATA
>TARA_B110000008_G_scaffold268907_1_pt1 | contig 11655 bp, 10 predicted proteins | sample TARA_B110000008 | Tara Oceans TARA_B110000008 (sample SAMEA4396496) | marine metagenome | biome: Westerlies Biome; feature: [DCM] deep chlorophyll maximum layer (ENVO:01000326); material: water (ENVO:00002006), including particulate matter (ENVO:01000060) such as... | depth 40 m
TTGTAGTTTTATTAAATGATAATAACTTTAATACTCAAACTCTCTTAAACTCTATTGCTCACAGGGGGCCAGATAGCTCAAAAACCATATCTGTAAATAATTGGAAATTTGGCTTTAATAGATTGGGGATAGTTGGAGGTAAAGACTTTGATCAGCCATATTCAGAAGATAAAAACCTTAATGTTTTGGTTTTTAATGGCGAGATATATAATTTTAGAAACCTTGCTAAAAAATATCTTCCAGATTTAAATAATGTCATATCTGATACTCAAGTCTTATACAACTTATTAATGGTTTATGGAGTTGAAATAATTAAAAAACTAGATGGAATTTTTTCATTTATTTTTGTAAATACAGTCTCGGATAAATGTATCTTGTCTCGAGATACTTTTGGAGTAAAACCACTGTACTATGCAAAAAAAGGAAGTTCATTATATTTTTCAAGTGAAATTAAACCTTTGGCAACAATAATTAATCAATCTTTTTCTAGTAATGGTCTTCTAGAACATTTCTCATTTGGCTCTCCTTTAGACAACCGAACTATATACAAAGAAATCTATTCTTTTGAGTCAGGATCTTATGAAATCTTAGGAAAAAATACAAAAAGCATTTCTAAGAAAAACTTTAAATTTCATGCTTCATCTAATAATAACAAATCAATTGAAGAAATTCTAAAGGAAACTATTGAGATGCAAACTCCTGAAATACCTTTTGGAGTTTTATATAGCGGTGGAATAGATTCTTCTTTGATTCTAAATCAAACGCATAAGAACCATAATATGAAATTAGCTCTATCTGTTAACGTAGATCAAGAGGATATGTCTGAATTATATTGGCAAAAACATGGCTTAGAAAAAATTCAATATTCAAAGAAAGTGAAAACTTTTGATCAAAATAAAAATAGTTTCTCTCTTGAGAATTTAGAGCAAATTATATCTAAAGTAGATTTACCTATTACTCATCCTAATTTTTTGGGGGCTTTAATGTTGGCTAAAGAAGCAAAATCCTTTGGACTAAAGGTACTATTAAGTGGCGAAGGAGCTGATGAAATATTTATGGGATATAAGTGGTTTATTGAAAGAAAGTTTAATAACCTCGATGCGCTAAATTATGTTCCAATTGACCTTGTATCAAAAGCCTTAAATCATAGTAAAGTACCTAGTTACAATTACATAAACAAACTATCAAAAAAGAATTTTTTTACTCAATATTATTTAAGAAAATGGTTATTAAGGGCAGATATAACTGGAATGGCTCATTCAGTTGAAGTAAGAGTTCCTTTTCTAGGAAGCAATATTGTGAAAGCTGCTGAACTAATTTCAGATGGAGAAATGACTAATTTTGACTCAATTACAAAGCATCCATTGAAAAAAATTGCTGAAAATAAATTCGGTAAAAAATTTACCTATAGAAAAAAAATAGGTTTTGACTATCCTTTGAATGAATGGGTTGGAGAGGAATATGTGGATTATCTTCTTAATAATTGCAATTTATTTTGTCGTGACTCAATTAAGTCCATATGTGATATGAGAAATAATCACTTCTACTACCCACGGCTTATATTTCTCTTAACAGCTTTCACCATCTGGGTAAATAATAAATAACTTTTAAGGAAAAAAATTATGCATACTGAAAATGACATAAAACAAAATATTGCCAAACTCAAATCAGCTTCAACTTTGCAAAAAAAATCAATAGATTGGATTAACTTATCCGCAGAATATAGATATTCTTACAACTTTTCTTGGCTTGGAAGAAGAGCAATTCAACTTCCAAATGATACTTGGGCAATGCAAGAGTTAATTTGGAGTATTAAGCCTGATTTAATTATCGAAACAGGAATTGCACATGGCGGTTCTTTAATTTTTAGTGCCTCAATGTTGGCACTTCTCGACTACTCAGATGCAGTTAAAAACAATAAATTACTTGACCCAAATGACTCTAATAGGAAAGTTTTAGGAATTGATATAGATATTCGATCTCATAATAGAGAGGCAATTCATGCCCATCCTTTTAGCCATAAAATTGAAATGATAGAAGGTTCGAGCGTTTCAAATTCAGTGATTGAAAAAGTCTATCAAAGAGCAGATAAATTTGAAACAATTTTAGTATGTCTAGATTCTAATCATACTCATGAACATGTTCTTGCAGAGATAGAAGCTTATTCAAAATTAGTTACATTAAATAGTTATTTGGTTGTTTTTGATACAATTGTAGAACATATGCCTGAAAGTGCTTTTCCTAATAGACCATGGGGTATTGGAGATAATCCAAAAACCGCAGTTGATAAATTTCTTGAAAATAATTCAGATTTCGTAATTGATCAAGATATTGATGCTAAGCTTCAGATTAGTGTTGCACCAGGAGGTTTTTTGAGAAAGGTTCGATAATTAAATTAAGAAGTCTATATGACTTAATTAATTTTTTCTTTTTAATTAACTACCTAAAGATATCGTCTTATTTAATAACTTTATTAAAAAATTGGAGTTCAAATTATGAAAGCATTAATAACTACAGTTCCATTTGGTAAAAAAAATAGAAAGCCACTGGATCTACTGGAGAAGAATAATATCGAATATCTTATTAATCCTCTTAACAAGAAATTAACAGAGGAAGATTTATTAGATTTAATTTCTGATTACGATGTAATTATTGCTGGCACTGAAAAAATAACAAATAAGGTTATGACAAAGGGTAGTAACTTGAAATTTATATCTCGCGTTGGTATTGGTCTTGATAGTGTTGATTTGATAGCAGCTAAAAGACACGGCATTATGGTTTCTTACACGCCTGATGCACCAGCGCCTGCTGTTTCTGATCTTACAATGGGCTTAATGTATTCATTATTGCGAAAAGTTCATGAATCAAACATTAGGTTGCATCAGGGCAATTGGCATAGATATTTTGGAAAGGGGTTGACTGATTCCACTATTGGTCTAATTGGCGTTGGAAGAGTTGGTAGTCGAGTTCTCAAGAATTTACTTGCGTTAGGTTGCAAAAGAATACTTTATTATGATAAGAATGTAAGATTAAATGATGAAAAATTGGAACAGGTTGAATTTCATGAAAAAGATGACATTTATAAGATGTCTGATCTCGTTTCGTTGCATTTGCCATTAGATCAAGAAACACAAAATATGATTACTATTAAGGAATTAAGTTTAATGAAAAAAAACGCTTTATTGATAAATACTGCACGTGGTGGAATTATTAATGAGAAAGATTTGAGCGTCGCTTTAGAAAAAAAAATAATTGCAGGTGCAGCAATTGATGTTTTTGAAAATGAGCCTTACAATGGAGATCTAACTAGGCATGATAATTGCATTTTGACAGCTCATATGGGTTCAATGACAGCTATATGTAGGGCACGCATGGAAATTGAGGCAGTTGAAGAAGCGATTCGCTTTATTAAGGGAGAGTCACTTAAGGGAAAAGTTCCAGAAGATGAATATCAGGTTCAAAAAATAGGCTTCATAAAATAATAAAAAAAGGTTTACTTTTTGAGATGAAGTGAATTTTTTAGCTCCCATGATAACGACTATTTCATTGATAAAGGATATTAAGTGGTATTTTTAATATTAAATCTGAATATTGTTAAAAAAATTATTATATTATTGTGCAAAAGTCTTTAAATAAGTTATTTGATAGAGCCGAAGTTGTCTTCTGGGATTTTGATGGAGTTATTAAGGATTCAATCAAGGTTAAGTCTGTAGCTTTTGAACAATTATTTTCATCTTATGGGACAAACACAGTACACAAAATTAGACTTCATCATGAGCAAAATGGTGGTTTATCAAGATTCGAAAAAATTCCTCTTTATCTTTCATGGTCTAATGAAGTGGTCACAACTAAAAAGGTTCAAGAATTTTGTAATAGGTTTTCTTTAATAGTTAAGCAATCTGTCATTGAGGCGCCATGGGTTGAAGGTTTTTTGGAATTTATTGAAAGAAATCATAAGATAAAAAAACATGTATTAGTTACAGCTACTCCTAAAGAAGAAATAATAGAAATACTTAACTCTTTAAAAATATTCAATTATTTTTATAAGGTTTATGGCGCCCCAGACGCTAAAAAATATGCAATCAAAGAAGTGCTAAAAAATTTAAAAATTCTGCCAAAGCATGCAATAATGTTAGGCGACTCTGATAGTGATTATCAGGCAGCAAAAGATAATAGTGTGCCTTTTATATTAAGACGAACTGAGTTTAACATTGAGTTGCAAAATAAGTTAAAGGGTAAGACATTTAAGGATTTTATGAATGAATAGATTGAAAGCAATAGGAGATATAAGAAAAAAATTAATTAATGGGGGTACTAGTATTGGAAGTTGGATGCAAATACCTCATTCCTCTATTGCTGAAATTATGGGCCAGGCTGGCTATGATTGGGTTGCAGTTGATATGGAACATGGCGCAATATCTGCACATCAATTACCAGACCTATTTAGAGCATTAGAGCTTGGAAAAACATTACCCCTTGTTCGTTTAGCGCATGGGCATTTTAAAGACTGTAAGCAAGCATTGGATGCTGGTGCGGGGGGAATTATCGTTCCAATGGTTCAAACTGCTGAACAGCTAAGAAAGGTAAAAGATGCAACCAGATGGCCGCCCTCAGGAGATCGAGGAGTGGCTTTCTCTAGAGCAAATCTATTTGGAAAGAATTTTGATGAATACACTAAAGAGGCTAAGCAGCCATTATTAGTAGCAATGATAGAGCATATTGATGCTCTTGATGAGTTGAATGAAATTTTGGAAGTTGAGGGCTTAGATGCAATTCTAATAGGACCCTATGACCTATCTGCATCAATGAAACTAACTGCTCAGTTTGATCATCCAGACTTTATTAAAGTAATGCAAAATATTAAGACTATGTCTCAAAATTCAAATATACCTTGTGGAGTTCACGTTGTATCACCTTTAATTGATGACCTAAAAGAAAAAGTGCATGATGGTTATCGTTTTATAGCATATTCAATGGATAGTGTTTTTTTGAATTATTTTGCACAAAGGCCTAATATAAAATAATTACAGTTACGCAGTTAAAAATAATATCAACTTAAATCTATTGCATTCAACATTATAGAAATTTAAAAACGGTAGATTAATATTTAAAACCCATATTTTTTTGAAGGCAGTTAAAGTTTGTTTAATTAAGGATAATCTTTATAAATTAAGATAAGTTTAGAAATGGAGGTTTATGAATATATTAGCGATAATCCCTGCAAGAATGAATAGCAGCAGATTTCCTGGGAAACCAATGCAAAATATTCTTGGGAAGCCAATGATTGGACATGTTTATGATAGAGTTTCCAAATGTGATGTATTGATAAAAACAGTTGTTGCTACCTGTGATAAATTAATTTTAGAATATATTGAATCTATTGGTGGTGAGGCAGTTATGACAGGCAGTCATCATGATCGTGCATCTGATCGTTGTGCTGAAGCATTGGCTTGCTTGGAAAAAAGTGATGGAATTAAGTATGACATTATTGTTATGGTGCAAGGAGATGAGCCAATGACCCATCCTGATATGATCGCTGAAGCAGTAAAACCCATGTTGGATGATCCGTTGATTTTAGTTACTAATTTACTTGGAAATATTGCAAGTAATGAGGAATTTGAGGATAGGAATTGTATTAAGGTGGTTTGTGATTTAGATAGTAATGCACTCTATTTTTCTCGTGAGCCTATACCATCGAGAAAATATGGAAAAGTTGAGATGAAAAAACAAGTTTGTATCATTCCATTTAGAAGAGAATTTTTATTGAAATACATACGTTTAGAGCCAACTCCTCTGGAGATTGCTGAGTCGATTGACATGATGCGAGTGTTGGAGCATGGTCAAAAGATTCGGATGATTCCCACTTTATATGATACCCATGCTGTTGATACAGTTGAGGATTTAAAAAAAGTTGAAAAGTTAATGACAGCCAATGAGCCATTTAATTGAGAATAAAATTGACATTACTGTTCTAATTACATCTATTTCTCAGAGAGAAGTTACAATTAAAACAGCCAACTATTATGCTGAAATCTGTTCTGAAGTCATTCTTGTTGATGAAGAGCAACCTCATCTTTCTATCGAAGAAATAAATGCAATAAAAAAAAGAGGCATAACCTATATTTCTTACAATAGTAATGGGTATAAGAACTCAAATTACGAAAAACGTAAAATTGCTGCAAGTCATTCAAATAATATTTATTTGGTGCACTCTAATCATGATGAAAGGTATACGCGTCAGGGATTAATAGCATGTTTGGCCGAACTTGAAAAAGATATAAATTTAGCCTTTTGTGCTGGTCAAGCTATTGCTATCAGAAGAAATAATTCCAAAATTTACTTTACAAAATCATATGAAAATCTATATGGCTATATGAATAATGACACTGCTATAAATAGATTATATTATCATGCCAATCAATATGCTCCATTAGCGCACTACTCAGTATGGAGAAAAAAACATTATATTTCTGCTACAACAGAAACTCTTAAAATTCACGATTCCTTAAGTTCTTCAAATATGCTGGATGAGGTTATTTTTGAATTTGCATCTGATTTAACTGGAAGATCAAAAACTGTACCAGAATTATTCTGGATTAGAAATAGGATTAATCCCCCTGCCCATGGCACTCGAGAGTATAGGGAAAAAGGAAAGCAAGTTTTTGAAATGACTGAAAAAAAATTATTCCTATTATTTCAAAAATTAGAAAATGTGCAAATAACTAAGATCATGAATGGTCTTTGGATTAACTTCCAGTTTGTTCGAACTGATAGTTTTTTAAATAAGACTATAATTGCATTGAAGAATAAACTGCGTATTTTTAAAAAGAAAAAAATGAAAAGTGATATCGACACTTTTTTAAATGAAAATAAGCTTAAATTTGATAAGCATGATATATCTAATGTCATTAAGTCAATGAGACTTTAAAGAAGAATTTTAAAAAAAATATTTATGAAAAAAATCATTCATGTAATCTTAGATCTTTGTCTTTTATTCTTAGCATTTATTTTCTTTATTTTTAAATATAAGAAAGTTAATGAAGAGGGTTGGCGTCAAGATAAATTTGCTAAAACTTTAGTCCTTGGAAATGGCCCTTCACTTAAAGACGATATGCATAGGGTTCTTAAAGAAAGTGCAAGTTCTGAAGTTTATGTTTTAAATTATTTTGCAGTTACTGAATACTTTACAGAAATAAAGCCTGAATATTATGTACTTACGGATCGTATGTTTTGGGATCAAAATGCTAACACCTATATTAAAAATGACAATGAAAAACTATTTATAAGTTTAGATAAAGTGAGCTGGAAAATGAATCTTATATGTCCTGAAAGTGGATTTCAACCGATTAGCAAGCGTTTGAATAGTAACAAGAATATTAAAGTTATAAAAGTTAATTCTGTTAATGTTGAATTCAGAACCGAGAAAATTAATTTATTTGCCCTTAATCAAAATCTAATAACCCCTCATTTTATTAATGGGCTTGTTATGGTGCTTTGGCATGCAATATATAGAAAAAGATTAGATATTGAAATTTATGGGGCAGATTTCTCGCTCTTTAAAGAGTACTACATTGATCAAGTAACAAATGATCTCTATAACTCTGCATCTCACTTCTATAAAAACTCTGATGCAGAAAATAATGTTTCACGTAAATATCCAAATGAGCCTAAAAAGATGTTGCATACTAGGCTATATCAACAGTGGAGTTCATTTTATCAAATGTATTTGCTTTCAAAGTTAGCTAAAAATAATAAAATAAAGATTACAAATCTTTCATCTAATTCTTTTCTTGATTGCTTTGATAGGTCAAGATAATAGCCATTTTTTTTAATATTAAATATTAAATATTAATGTGTTTTCAATAAAAAAAAATTCAATAATTGCAATTGATTTCTTAAAAGAATCTTTCTCATTATGTAATCTTAATGAGCGTGAGTCTCAAGGGTTTGTTTCTTCGTTAACTAAACTTCGTTTTATTCCTTATACAAGAATTTTAGTTCCCTTCTCTTTGGGGAGAACTATTAGAGGTTTATCTTTTAAAAAAAATCTAATACAAGACCCTTATGGAAAATTAGCTATAGAAATATTCAAAGGCGTTGATACTAAAATTCTTGCTAGAAATATTTTAGAAGAGTTTGCAAGAGAGAGAAAACATACAGCTGCAGACATTGTTCATTTAATGGAAAATACTAAATTGAATAAATATCCTGCATGGGCTATTGTAATGCCATGGGAAAAATTAGATATTGAAAAGAAGTTTGAAACTTACCCTGATAGTTTTTATAACAACAGATCTTCCAAAGGCCTATCTTTTGAAAATAGATCCAGATTATCAATAATCGAGATTATGTATTCAGCCAAATCTGTTGATAATAAAATCAATCAAATGCTAAAACTTTATAAAAGTATAAGGCTCAATGGACTTAAAAAAAACCATAGTTTGCCAAAAATCAATATACTAGTTAAAGAGAATGAATGGCGATGGTTTATGGGCGACGCTGGAAATCATCGGTCTTATATTTGCGCCTGTTTTGATTTTGAATTTTTTGATGCCAGAGTTAGTTCAATAATTAAAAAACATGAAGTCAATAGTTGGCCAAATGTTATAAATGGAACATATTCTGTAAAAGAGGCAGAATATATTTTCGATAGCTATTTCGATGGCTCTAATGTTTTAAGAGGTATTGTTTAGAATGCATAAATTGTTATTGGTTGAAGTTATTCAATTTCGGAAAAGTTAACTATGTTTGTAAAGTTTTATTATTTTTGTGTTAAACAATTGAGTAAATTAATTGGTCTATCATTTTCTTTTTCATCAGATGGAGAGGACGTTATTCTGATGAAGTATCTGTGTAGAATTAAGAATGGCAACTATATTGATATTGGTTCAAATCAGCCTGTAAAACACTCTAATACTTTTCTATTTTATTTTACTGGATGGAGGGGTACTTGTATCGACCCATTGCCGAATCTTAAGAGCAAGTACAGATTAATTAGGGGTGGAGATAAGTTTATAAATGCTGGAGTTCTTGGATCAAAATCTAAATCTCAAAAAAAACTAAATTTTTTTTATTATAAGAATAATAGAGATAACAGTACCTTTGATGCTGACAGAGTTAAAGAATTAAGTGTTAAATTTGGAAGGGAGCCTTCATCAATCATAGATATACCAACCATCAATGTTGCTGATATACTGTCTTCCTCTGAAGAATTTTTTGGAGATATTAAAGAAATAAATTTACTGAATCTTGATATCGAAGGTTTTGAGATAGATATTTTGTACGATTTTTTTTCTTGTAATGTTTATCCATGGGCTGTATGTGTTGAAGAGTTAGGGCAAACAGCTGAAACTGTAAAAAATACAGAAATATACCAATTAATGCTTGATAATGGCTATATTCTGGGATCTAGGACATTTTTATCAAGCATCTATATTTTAAAAAATCAATTAAGTCATTTACCTTCACCTTATTTAAATGATTTTGAGATATGAAAATAATTCACCTAAATGGTGCTGATATAACTGGCGGAGCTGCTCGTGCTGCCTATCGCATACACCATTCATTACTTAATAGTGGTCTTCACTCTCGCATGTGGGTTAATAATGCTAAATCGGGTGACTGGACGGTAATTGGGCCAAAAGGAAAATTGAATAAAGCATTTGCAAAAATACGTTCACATGCTGTGTTTCCAATTTTAAAAACAATGCAAACGCAAAATCACATAATTCATTCTCCAGCAATTCTTCGCTCATCTAGGAGTAGACTTATTAATCAGAGTGATGTCGACATTGCTCACCTCCATTGGATTGGCAGTGAAATGTTATCCATTGCAGATATTGGACGTATTAAAAAGCCTACTGTATGGACTTTGCATGATATGTGGGGTTTCTGTGGTGCGGAACATGTATCTTGGGATCAAAGATGGCGGGAGGGATATACTCGCAAAAACCGCCCATCTTCGGAAAAAGGTTTTGATATTAATCGCTGGACTTGGAATAGAAAAATTAATCATTGGAAGCGTCCATTTAATATTGTTGCACCTAGTCAATGGCTAGCAGAATGTGCACGAGATAGTTATATCATGCGAGATTGGCCAGTAACTGTAATACCAAATTGCCTCGATACTGAGATTTGGCAGCCAGTTGATAAAAATTTTGCGAGAAAACTCATCGGTTTGCCTATAGACGTTCCTCTAATAGGTTTCGGTTCGTATGGCGCTAATTCTGAATATCACAAGGGTTTTGACCTTCTGAAACAAGCACTTAACCATTTAAATGGCTTAAGTGAAAATCTTGAGCTAGTGGTGTTTGGACAGCCCTCCCCAAAGAAGCAGCCTAAGCTCAGTTTTCCTGTGAACTTTATGGGCCATCTTTATGATGATTTAAGTTTACGTTTGCTATATAGCGCTGTTGATATATTAGTTGTTCCCTCAAGAAGGGAAGCTTTTGGGCAAACAGCCTCTGAGGCTCAAGCTTGCGGCACTCCTGTTGCTGCATTTAAAATTGGTGGTTTATCTGATATTGTTAAACACAAGCATACCGGTTACTTGGCTGAGCCTTTTGACACAGAAGATCTTGCAGAGGGTATAAAATGGATTTTGTCTCATTCTACTTCAGAAGGTCTTGGCAAGGCCGCTCGAGAGAGGGCTTTGCAAAAATTTTCATATGAGGTGGTCTCATCGCAATATCAAGAGCTTTATAAAAGGTTGTTATGATTTTTTTATTAAATTTAAGAATTTGTTTTGCTGTTATAAAATCTAATTTTTTTGTTGTCTTCGTTATTTAAAATTATGGAAAATTTATTAAAAAAAATTAGAGAGAATAAAGCTGTAATAGGAGTCATTGGACTTGGCTATGTTGGACTTCCTTTGTCACTTCGCTTCTCAGAAGTAGGTAATTCAGTGATAGGTTTTGATATTGATAATTCCAAAGTCGAAATGCTCAATAATGGTGAAAGTTATATTGAGCATATTTCTCCTGCTAGATTAAATACTTCGCTGAAAAATGGATTTAAATCTACAAGTGATTTTTCGGTTATTAGTAAAGTTGATGCTATTATAATTTGTGTTCCTACACCTCTAAATATGCATCGAGAGCCAGACTTAAGTTTTATTATAAGCACTGTTAAGAGCATTACTCCTCATCTTCGTAAAGGTCAAATAGTCTCACTTGAGAGCACGACTTATCCTGGAACAACTGAAGAGGAAATGCTTCCTCGCATTCAATCAACAGGCTTAAAAGTTGGTATAGATCTATTCTTGGTATATTCTCCAGAGAGAGAAGATCCAGGAAATCCTGATTTTGAGACACATACTATTTCAAAAGTAGTTGGTGGATATACACCAGCTTGTCTCGAGGTTGGAAAAGCGCTTTACGAATTAGCGATTAACGAGATTATGCCAGTCAGTTCTACCAAGGCGGCAGAGATGACTAAGCTTTTGGAAAATATTTATCGAGCAGTAAACATTGGACTAGTTAATGAAATGAAAATTGTTGCCGATAAGATGGATATAGATATTCATGAAGTGATACGTGCCGCATCCACTAAACCTTTTGGTTTTACACCATTTTATCCTGGACCGGGTCTTGGGGGGCACTGTATCCCAATTGATCCTTTCTATTTGACTTGGAAGGCACGTGAATATGACATTAA
>TARA_B110000008_G_scaffold77072_1_pt1 | contig 11655 bp, 13 predicted proteins | sample TARA_B110000008 | Tara Oceans TARA_B110000008 (sample SAMEA4396496) | marine metagenome | biome: Westerlies Biome; feature: [DCM] deep chlorophyll maximum layer (ENVO:01000326); material: water (ENVO:00002006), including particulate matter (ENVO:01000060) such as... | depth 40 m
TCAGTTTCGTCTACCATTTCTTTTTTAGCATATTTTTTACCACAAGATTTTTCATAAAGTTTTTCCATTCTAGCCTTTTTCTTTTCAAGGTCTTTAATTTCTCTCTGCATTTGCTTCATTTTAGACTTATCAATTAATTCACTAAGGTTTTCATCTTCTTGAATTGAACTAACTCTATCTACTTTTTCTTGAATATGATCATGTAAAAAATCTAATTGAGCTTCCATTTTTACTTCTTCAGCTTCTTTTCCTATTTCCGCTAATTTAGAATCAATTGATTCTTTTTTTACTTTCTTTTTCTTTTCTTTGTCTTTAGCTGCTTTAGCCATTGGTTCTTTAGTATCACCATCTCCATCTACATCTGGGTAGTCAGGTCTTGCTTCTTCTTCCATACCTGCTTTATCTTGAGACGCATCTACTGCTTTATCAACAGCACTTTCTTTTACTTCAGGTTCCATTGGTTTTTCAGTTTCAAAATCTTGTAAACTTTCAGCTTCTTTTACTGGTGTCCATTGTAATCCTGATTCGTTCATCATTTGTTTTATTACCTCACCTGATAATGAAGCTAATGAATTTGGATTTCCTTTACCTGTTACAAGGTTTTCTTTTACTACTTTTTGAATTGATTCTTTTACTACAGCCCAATTATTATCACTATCTTTTAGTTTATCACTAAACCCACTACCACCATATGTTTTACCATCATTTTCTTGTACTGCTGGTTGTTGGTATCCTAAATCTTTAACTCCAAATTGTCCATTTTTTACATAATGTAATGGATCTTTTGCTAAGTTTTTAATTGCTAAAGCTTGTGCTTCTTCTAATGTTAATTCTGGGTTGTATTTAGTTTCAACATAAACACCATTCAGCATTTCTTGCCCATTAACATTATTAATGTTATCTACAGTAGGTGAATAATCATAATTATGTGATGCAACATTTTCTACACCATCAGAAATATTTTTATAACTACCATAAGAACCATTTTCAACTTCAAATTTATATTTTGGATCAGCTGATACTTTTTCATCTTGTTCCTTAGTATTATATTTCATACTTAAGTCATTTCCATCTCCACGGTTAACAATAGGATTTAATGATTTATCTCCGGCTTCATTTAAAAAATTATTAAATTTAGTTTCCCAAGTTGGTTTAGAAGGAGCTTCCCATGAGCTAATAGGTTTTAAATCTACATAATTTTCTTGGATTACACTTCTTCTTTTTAAAATGTTAGCTGCTTGTGTAAAATTAGCAGCATTATTAATCATTGAAGGATATTGAAGCTTTGCTTCTTTAAGGAATACATCTTTTGCTCCTTTTCCTTCTTTAATTAAATTGTATTGTTCTTGTAGTGTTTTCATATTATTTTCCTAATAGTGTTTCTATGTCGTTTATAAAATCGCCAATTAAATCTGTAGGTTTAACTACAGCATAAGTATTTGGCTGTTCTCTGTATACTTTTATCGTCTCTATTTTTGCTTGACGTAAGTCTTTTTTTATGTTATCTAATCTTGCTTCTAAATCATCAAATGCATCAATACGTGCTTCTTGAAATTTAGATGCTTCAGTTTCTTCTTTAACTATTCTGTACTTCATATTATAAATATTAGCCCTATCCCCAAAGTTTACGAACTGGCATAGACGATCCCTTTTGTACATAAGTTCCTTGTTTATTTTTTGGAACTAATTTATACTTAAATCCTTTTACATAATAATTATCTTTTACTCCATCTTCACTTGCTGCTGGTCCAGGTCCTAATGTAGCACCAGGATTTTCTTTACTTTCAGCAACTCCAAATGAACTTACCATGCCTGAAGGTAATTTCATTTTTTGTTTAGATGTTACTTTTTTTGCTTTTGGTACTTTTGCAAGCTTTTTTCTAATAATATTTTCTGCTTTTTCCTTTACTGCTTTGTATCCAATAGAAGTGTATGCTGAATCATTATCTGTCCCATCTTCTTTTTTATTTTTATTAAAAGCATAAGGTGTATTATAAGCACCAGCTGCACCTGACATAGATGCTTCATCCATATCATCTTCATTTATTGTCATTCTTTTATAATCTTCAGGATATTCTTTACGTAGGTGAGTTCTTACTTTATTTCTAATTAATCTAATGTCCTCATAGATTTCTCTAAATTTTTCATCATCCTTAACTTTAGTATAAACCCCTTTTGCTGTTTCAGTAGCATCTCTTAATTCATCAAATAATTTATCAAAATTAGGTAAATTAGTTATTTTCCAAGATACTTTACCGCTTTCGGGATTAACAGCGTCAACTGTAAATCTAGTATCTCCATCATTAGAATAAGTTACATCACCAACTTTATATCCACCTTGTTTAGCTAAATTAGGAGCTGGGGCTTCTTTTAATTTAAATTTGTACGCCATTTGCTATTTTGATTTCTTGAATTAATTCATAATATTGAAGCAAGTCAACTAGATTATCACTATCTACCTTATCAGTTTTATCTAATTCAACTAGTAATTTTGAAACTTCTTGTACTTTAATTTGTATAGCTTTATCTTTAATGTTGTTTCCTGTTTCTTTTAATAATAAATGTAATTCTTTAATTTTAGAATTATAAAAATTTCTTAAACTAGGGGTTGAATCTACAGAATTAATAAATTCTTTAAGTACTTGTTTTTGATCAATACTTAAACCATCATATTTATCATTAAATTTTTCTAATAATATTCTATGGGTTAATGATCTAACATCTTTATCATACTCAGAAAATTCATTTAAAATTTTATCTGTATCATCTTTAGGGATTATCTGTTTAGTCAGATGTTCTAATAGAGTTATTTTATTTTTATTAATTTGATTAATATCAGTCACTTGTTTACTGTTATGACTTTCTATTAGAGTATAAATAGAACCTATTTCTTTGTAATTATTTATTTTAGAACCAAAAAAGGATTCTAAATTATAATATTTTTTAATCTCATTAATTAAATTATATTTTTGCTTTTTTAATACAGTTCTATTTAATTTTGTAGAACTTTCTAAAATAGTAGATAATAATAGATTAGCTCTACCCTCACTTAGTACTTTAGATTTTAAAACAGATTCATATAACTTATATTCACGTCCAAGTTCACTTTTTACAAAGTTTTCTTTTAGTAGGTTAATTGCCGGTGAGTCTACGCCTTTTAAAGTATCGGCTGTTATTTGCCTTACTAGCAGTTCAAATAATATGCCAGTATTTTTATACTTTGAGTGTTTTATTTTCATCAAAAATATATTTATTTATAAATATTAGTCTTTTAGTTGAGATTCATCAAGTAACGATGAAGTATTTTTATCTTCTTCAAAAATTAATTTTTTCTTGTTTAAAGATTTAAAAATTTCTTTGTTTTTTAAATAAGTAGTTTGAGCACTTACTGTTTCTCTTATACTAGGTCTTCCACTACCTTCGTTTTTATCTGTATCTTTCATACGTTTAGTACCTAGTGGATCTTTACCAAAATTACTTTCTTGTTTACCTCTATTAGATATTGAATCTTTTGGTCTACCTTTATCTAAATCATCAGCATAACCATCTGGTACATTTGCTGGGTCAGATTGTGTTCTTCCCATTCCATATAATGATGCTAAATCATGAGGTGTACCATATGATTTACCTGTTGATACTGGATCGTTACCTTCAGCTTTTATTTGGTCTACTCTAAATTGACGTTTAGCATCTTCTCTAACTAAATCTCTATACTCATCATATTGGTCTTCACTAAAGTGATAAACATTATGATAAATCCAATCAGATGGTACTAAACCTTGTTCTAATAATGTACCTGCTAATTCGGATTTTGATTTCATTAATTCAACTTTCTCCTGTTCAAATATAATTGATGGAGTAGTCATTGATAATTCAAAATTAGTTAACGTTTCATCAGTATAACCTTGAGTATATAAATGAACTAATGCTATTTTATTTAATTCTGATAGTAATATTCTTTGTATTCTATCAATTGTGCGAGCAAATCTAATATCTTCGGCTGCTAATGTAGCTTTTCCTTCTATATTTTCATCATAACCTAAAAATGCTTTAGGTATTTTAAGAGCTGCAAATAATTTATCTCTTAAGTATTCAACGTCTTGAATACCATCATATGATAAACCTGGTGTAGTATCAATTTTAGTTGCATTATCATTACCTCTAACTGGTATATAGAAATCTTCAAGCATATTTTGCATATTGTACTTTAGATTATATTCACCTGTTTTTTCATCCATCATAGGAGTACGTTTCATACTCGAAATAGTTTGTTGCATAAATGCTTCTATTTCATTTGGAGGTATAGAACCAACATTTACATAAAATACTCTTTTTTCAGGTGCACGTGCAATTCTGTGAATTAACATAGCGTCTTCCATTAAAGAATATTGTTTATATAATTTTCTTGCAGGTTCAATATATGATCTACCATAAGGAAGATAATTAACATCAGCTACCATTCTAAAATGAGCCATTTCATAATTTTCATAAGTAATACCTGGACTATTATCTGCACCTTGGTTAGGTACATTATAATAACCATAAGAACTACCTGCAAATCCATCAGGATTCCATTTATATAATACTTCAGCTGGATTATCTGGGTTATTTCCTTCTAATCTTTCAATATGATATGCTGTATATGGTATAACATTGTAAACACCAAATTTTTCTGCTATTTCTAATTTTAGGAAGAAATCACCATATTTACACATTTGTCTAACCCACATCCATAAATTAAATTCAATATTTAAAACATCATAGAATAAATTATAAAGTATTTTTTGTATGTCTTCATTTGAGCTTCTAATTTGTAATACTTCACCCATGTCATTTTTAAGTGTAGATTCGTCAGCTATAATATCTAAAGCAGAAGCAATAATAGCATCTGTATCCATTACATCATATTCTGAGTATAGTGTGGTTCTTAAATATTGATAGTTTAAGTTAAATTGAGCCCCTAATAATGACGTTGGAGCACTAGAATATACCTTATTAAATCTGTCTACTAAAGCATTAGTTTCATATTCCCCACTCGATTGGATATGTCCTGAATCTATAGTTTTAACTTGATTTCCCCCAACATTTCGTACTACTACATCTGTTGAAAATAGTTTCCTTAGTCTTGAAAATACGCTTTTATCTGCCATATTAATATATAATTATCGTTATAAATATTACTATAATAACCAACTTATATCCTCGTTGCCATCAGGTGTGTTCATTTGGTAGGGATTTTTAATTTTTTGGTTACCTACGCCATAACTTGCCTGATAAGGAGTTCTGTTGACTTTCATATTGTTTAATGTTTGTTTTTGTATGTCAATACCTCTTTGTCTATATTTTAAAGCTGTATCTCTAATATACATAGCCATACCAAAGGACATGACTAAATCATCGTTATACCCGGTTTGAGCTTCTGGTCTTCCATTACGCCAAATAAAGGTTTTCATTTCTTCAACTAATCTTTTAGATTGTATAGTTACGCCTTTATCACCAATATATTCTTGTAATTTACCTATTACCATAGGTCGTGTTCTAGAAGACATAGTAAACCCAGCTACCATCTTTGAATGGTCTTGAAATTTATCAAAATAAGAATTTACATTTGTTCCTTCTGATTTTTGGGAATAATATAAGTTAGGGTAATTTCTATCAATACAAACCTGTATTGTAGCCCATCCTATATTAGCATTTTCTATTACTAATAATGCTTCATTATACTCAGTTGCTATACCAACTAATAAATGTCCAAATTCTTTAGTGCCTAATTGTCCTTTATATTCTGCTACTTGAACATTATTAGTAACATCTAATACATGAAATGCAGAATAATCTTTTCCATCACCCCTAGATACATCTGCTACTACTAAATAATCTCTAGTATAATCTGCATTTTCCCATACCCATAAGTTTTTATCAACTCCTCTTCTTTCTAAAGGTGATTTTATAAATGATTTTTCATAATATTCTATGTATTCACTGTAAAATACAATATCACCAGAAGTACTAAAATCACAATCACATTCTTGTGCTGCCATTCTAGGATCACCTAATAATTCATTTTGTGTATCTCTCCACTTTTGATCTCTTTCTGGATGGACATACCAGGGTAATTTAATAGGTAAAAATTGATTTTCTTTTGCTTCTGCTCTTGTCCAGGTTTGATGAAACCAATTACCAGTACCATAAGGAGTAGATAATGCTATACAACCACCACCTGTTGCTAATGTTTGTTGTGCTGATGCCCAAATCTCACCAATATTATCAATAAAGGCTGCCTCATCAATTAATAATAAAGATACTGCTTCTGACCTACCCGCATCACTTGAAGCTGATGTGGCTTTAATTTGGGATCCATTTGATAATCGAAGATTTAATTTATTATTTTCTGCTGCGTCAATTTTAAGCCAAGATGGTAAATTTTCATACATAAATTTTACCTTTGTAACCATATTTTTAGCCGTTTCTTGTTTTGTTGCTATACAAAGTATATTTTTATCTTTATGAAATGTCATCATCCATAAAGAATAACCTGCTGATAAAGTAGATATACCTAACTGTCTAGATTTTAAAATAATAGAATAAGGATTGTCTTGAAATAATGTAAGTACCTTTTCTTGAAAGGGAAATAGATTAAATTGTATGCGCCCTCGTTGTGGGTGCTGTATATAACAATATTTACGCATAAAATGCACAGGGTCCCGAGCACATTTTAAATATTCTTGACGTATTACTTTTTTTAAATCAGCCATATTATTTTGTCAATACTAAAATACCTACTGCAACTAATATACCAGCTCCAGACATTAATTTGGTTTTTACCTTTTGCTTTTTTAAATCAGTTTGAAGTTTTAAAGAAAGTTCTTTTGATAAAGCTATTTGGTTTGATTTGGTATTTAACATACTTTCAAAATTTACAACTCTTTCATTTAATTTATTTATAACACTATCTTTAATAACAACTTTTTTTTCTAATAAGCCTATTTTTTCATTGACTATTATTAGTTCATTTTTATTCCCGTCTCCTTTAATTAAATCTTTAATTACTAGACGAACTATTGGCTTTTTTAACTGAATCGAGGTACTGTCCGTAACGTTCTGTGAAAAACCTTGTAAGCTCATCATCATTAAAGCTATCAACGGAATTAACTTTTTCATTTACTTTATATTTTAAAGTGACAATTTTTTTATCTTGTTGATATATTTCTTTGTCTAATTTTACTACTTGTTGATTTAATGTATCAATTTTAAATACTAGATTATCATTTATATTATGTAAAGAATCAACTTTAGATTCTAATTTTTCTATTTTAGTATTATAATCTATAACATATTCCTCATCTCCTATTAATACAAAATAAATTAATGCACTACTTAAAAGAAGGATTATTCCATAAGTGATAAATCTTTCTTTAGACGGCATCTTTTTCTAATTGTGCAACTAATGATTCTAATTCTTTTTTTCTAGATGTTTTTTGTTTTAAATCATCTTTAATTTTTTCTTTTTCAATTCCATCTGCTTTACTATATTTTCTAGCTAATGATTTCATACTAGTAGTAATATCTTTTAAAGCCTTAACAGCTATGTCTAATTTTTTAAATTTACCTCTAGCTGCTTTAGCATTTTTTATAGCATCTTTTTCATCAGCTTCCTCGTCCTCACCTAATTGTTTTTGTAGGTCAACTGTTTTTTTAAGTTCAGCGTTATAGGATTGTTGAGCTTTTACATCTTCTGGAGATATTTTATTTTCTTCGTTCTCTGATAAAGTCGAAAGTATATTTTCTTTAATATAAGATTTTAATTCAGATTTTTTCATTGCTATTAGGTTTTATTATAAATATGTTAAAGCCCTGTAACAGTTAATATTTGTTGAATACGTTCCTCTGTAGATCCTGATATTTTTTCTATTGTATTACATTTATGGCTATATCTTTTAATTAAAGTTGTGATAGTAAAATCAATTAAATCTCTATAATGTTCATCTGTTTCACGTACTCCATTATCTTCAATAGGTAAGCCATAAGGAGAAATATAAAAAATGTAATCATATTCTCGTACAAATTCTTTTGCATATTTTTCAAATATATCTTTATCTTGATGGGGTATAGATTTAGCATTCATTGTAAATGCCATAACATCAAATACAGTTCTATCTGTAATTATATTATCTTGCATTAATTCGGCACAACGTTCAGCTAAAAATACTGTTTGACCCTTTAATGTAGAATCAGTATTTAAAGGAATACCTAAATTACTTAAATATTTACTACGCTCAGTAGCAAAATTATAATTATTAAATTGTTCCGTTTCTTTTAAAGCATTAACTAATGTAGTTTTTCCTACACTCATTGTACCACATAAACCTATTTTCATATTTTAATTTCTATGATTTTGACCTTTAGGTGCTGGTTGTTTATACCAAGGCAACCCCGTTTGATTCCTAATCGCTTCTTTATGATCTTCTTTACTAAATTGTATACCATATAAATGATATTCTGCTTTTCTCTCATTGCCCTCAGGTATTAAAGCGGGTCCTTCCCAATTATGTAGTTTACCATCCCAAATATAAGCTATAGTCCCATCTGCTTTTTTTAATCTTTGACTTTTAGGCCACTCGTTTTCTTTATTTTTCATATGCTATAATATACGTAATATTTATTGGTTTTCCAAAATATCTTCAGCAACTAGTGTACCATGAGCTCCTGATACCGAAATGCCTCTTGCAGAAAGGGCATCTCCTACAAAGTGAACATTTGGATATTTAGTTAATGATAGGTTATCGTAATTAACTAATGGTTCAGGAGCTAGATATTTAACTTCAGGTACATATATTCCCCAATCATCTTTTAATGTTGGGAATACTTTTTTCATATCATTAATAAAATCATATACATACGGAAAATAGGGTTGCATTGCTTTTGAAATCTCATGTAATCTATCTACTTTAGTAGCTGATACTTCTACACCTTCTGATGTTGTTGATTGTTCTCTTGTTGGGCTATAAAATAACCCCGTACCATTTGATTGTAATTTTTGAACTACTTTTCTAGCCCATTTAAATGGCTCTTTAATACCTTTAATTTCCATTAGTATACCAAAATTAGTCATATTATTTCTAAACGCTTCATCTTTTTTAGCATGTCCATTGTAACTATGATTACCATATGTTTCTTCAACTGCTACATAAGCTGCATTATTATTTGTACAAAATGATCTTAAACTAACTTTATCATCTTTTCTATATAATTTAAAATCATATGCTATGTCAATTAATTTTTGAAAATGTTTTTGTGGTGCCTCAAATCTAACACCTATTTGTGCTGGTTTTTCTTCAGTTGGTAAATCATACTTTTCCATTATATCTGAAGTAAAGTCAATACCAGATTTACCTACGCCAAATATTAATGTATCATATTTATTTCCAAATTCACCGCACATAACCATTTGATTATCAAAATCAATATTTGTTACTTTAGTTTCCCAAACAAATTCTACACCCTTATCAACTAAATAATCATACCAACTTTTACCTATTTCATGTAAATAATCAGTACCAATGTGCCATACAGGAAATAATCTTAAACCAAAATAAGGTTTAATAAATTCAGGCTCCTCTGTAGGGTGTGATAATATAATTTGCTCTGGGTGTGGGTGAAATCTACTAAAATTATCAACAACTTGCTTCATTAGCTCCATTGCTTTATCTTCACCTACATACTTAGATAATTGACCCCCAATTTGTGTTGAGTAAGTTAATTTACCATCTGACCAACCACCTGCTCCTAAGTAACCTGTCATTACTTCTTCATATGGTCTTAAATATGGATCTTTACCCATATCTATAATGGTTATTTTACCATCAAAATTGTTATCAACTAACTTTGTAGCAGCGTTTACGCCTGCTACTCCTGCTCCAATTATTACTATGTTTTTGCCCATATATTGTATTATTTTATATGCGTGAATATACGAAAAAAAAATGTGACCTCCAAATGGAGGCCACAGATCTCTTAATTTAATTTAATCGCCAGGCTATGAATCTGACTATATGTTTTTATTTTATTTTATTCTTCGTACTATTAATGTTGATGAAGACTCTAAAACAACATCGTATGCTGCTGAAACACCACCTGCAACTACGACATTACCCGTTATTGTAGTATCTGCATCTCCTGCTACTATTGTTGCTGTTTGGGCTGCTCCATCTAAGTTAATAATATAAATTCTCCAACTGTTATATACTTGTTGAGATGATACTCCCGCTACTCCCTCAAATAAACCATTAATTAAACTATCAGTTGAACCTAAAGTTAAATTATTATTTGCTCCATCAGGTGCAATTGTAATTATTCCAGGTTTAATTAAATCAAAGGTTAATGCTGATGCTGATGTTAATGCTGGATGTGCTGGTTGGTGGTTTATTGGTGTATCTATATTTTGGTAACTATATACTATATCGTTTGCCTTTAATATTTTATCACTCCAAATAAATCTATTTTGGTATTTTATAATACCATATTCTAATTCTGCGGGCGTTAATGTTGCTCCTCTGGTTCCTGCCATGATTATTTATTTTTTTTAAATTAGTTAATTCTTATTAATGACCCTGCTTCTAAACCACTATCAATTACTGATACATACATGCGAAATCTTGCTGTTGTTTGAGCAGCTATTACCATACTACCTACTTCTGTCCATCCTCCAGCACTAGCGGTTACTGTAACACTATTTGATCCTGTTCCTGAGTTTGTAAATGAAAATTCTAAATATTCTCCTACAACCATTCCCGAAATACTTACCCAACCTGCTACATCAAACAATGCTACACTAATTGGTGCTGTTGGTGTTTGATAAAAATTTGCTTGATATGCAGAATTTACTTGGTTTGATGGATTGTAAATATTACCAGTAGCAATAGTTGTTCCTCCAGGAGCATTTGTAGTTGATGACCCCCCAAAACAAGTTGGTTCTTTTCTATTTACAAAAGAATATAAAAATCTATCTGCTGTTAATTCTCTATTATTCCAGTACCAATGTCCTGGTTCTATTACTAATTGTGATGTTATACCACTTGGGGCTAATGCATTTACTTGTGCCATAATTTTTTTATTTTTTTAATGATTATAAAATGTACAAATGAACCGTAGTAGCACTTGCTCTTCTTAGTCTAAGTCTAACATTTGTATTTGCTGCTATACTTAAGTTTCCATAAGTAGTTACACCTGCGCCTGCTGCTAAAGTCAATGCATTCGCACCACTTAAATTTGCAATAATAGTATCAAATGAATCACTATTTTCTGTAAATCCTAAATTTGCAATTAGGTTTGCTGCTGTATCTGTTGTTAATGTTCTTGCTGTTGAGTTTGCTATTGAAGCATATTCTGCTAACCATGTTCCTGCTCCAATTACACCATCTGCATCTGCTAATGTTATAGGTGCCATTGATTGTAATGGTAAATATTTTGATACGTAGCTATACGTAAAGTCATAAGCATCAAGTGTTCTTGAGTTCCAATATTGGTGTCCTGGTCTTTCTATTAAAAAACTTAACCAAGAGTTTGCTGATTTAATTGCCATAATGTTTGCTGTCTTTTTTAATTATTAAAAAGCTGGTGTTCACCACTTTTTGTTTATTATACATATGTAATATT
>TARA_B110000008_G_scaffold157143_1_pt1 | contig 11628 bp, 8 predicted proteins | sample TARA_B110000008 | Tara Oceans TARA_B110000008 (sample SAMEA4396496) | marine metagenome | biome: Westerlies Biome; feature: [DCM] deep chlorophyll maximum layer (ENVO:01000326); material: water (ENVO:00002006), including particulate matter (ENVO:01000060) such as... | depth 40 m
AGGCTGATTTCTAATAATTTTTGTGCTTCTACTGCAAACTCCATTGGTAATTGGTTTAATACATCTTTACAATACCCATTTACGATTAAGGCAATTGCTGCTTCTGTTCCAATACCTCTTTGGTTGCAATAAAATATTTGATCTTCTCCAATTTTTGAGGTAGTTGCTTCATGCTCTACTTTGGAAGAGTTGTTTTTTACTTCAATGTATGGGAAAGTGTGAGAGCCACATTTATCTCCCATTAGTAAGGAATCACATTGAGAGAAATTTCTTGAGTTAGTTGCTCCTTTAGATATCTTAACTAATCCTCTGTAATTCCCATCACTTCTTCCTGCTGATATTCCTTTTGCAATAATGGTACTCTTAGTATTTTTACCTAAGTGAATCATTTTTGTACCTGTATCAGCTTGTTGTTTGTTATTGGTAACTGCTACAGAGAAAAATTCTCCAATTGAATTATCTCCTTTTAAAATACAAGAAGGATATTTCCAAGTTACTGCCGAACCTGTTTCTACTTGTGTCCAAGATATTTTTGCGTTTTTATGGCAAATTCCTCTTTTGGTTACAAAGTTGAAAACCCCACCAACACCTTCAGCATTTCCTGGGTACCAGTTTTGTACAGTAGAGTATTTTATATCTGCATCATCCATAGCGATAAGTTCTACTACAGCTGCATGTAATTGATTTTCATCTCGCATTGGAGCAGTACACCCTTCCAAGTAACTTACCTGAGAGCCTTCATCAGCAATTAATAATGTTCTTTCAAACTGCCCTGTTCCTGCTTCATTAATTCTAAAATAAGTTGATAGCTCCATAGGGCATTTTACTCCTTTTGGAATATAACAAAATGAACCATCAGAAAATACAGCTGCATTTAATGCAGAAAAGAAATTGTCTCTTGCAGGAACAACTGTTCCTAGATATTTTTTTACTAGCTCAGGATGATCTTGAATTGCATCAGAAATAGAGCAGAAAATAATTCCTTTCTCCGCTAAAGTATCTTTAAAAGAAGTAGCTACAGAAACAGAATCCATTACAATATCTACAGCAACATTTGCTAATTTTTTTTGTTCATCTATTGAAATTCCTAACTTGTCAAAGGTCTTTTTCATCTCAGGATCTAAATCATCTAAACTGTCCAAAACAGGTTTTTGTTTAGGTGCTGAATAATAAATTACATCCTGATAGTTTGGTTTTTCATAGGATACATTTGCCCAATCTGGCTCTTCCATTTCCAGCCAAGCAGCATATGCTTTTAATCGGTAATCTAACATCCATTTTGGCTCGTTTTTCTTTGCAGAAATAATACGCACCACATCTTCAGAAAGCCCCTTAGGGATAGTATCTGATTCAATGTCTGTTGTAAATCCGTATTTGTATTCGGTTGTAGTTACCTTTTCTAATAACTCGTCTTCCGACTGTCTTTTTTGCTCACTCATTTTTTGTAAATTATTATAGAGAAAAACTTTCCCCACAACCACAAGTCCTGCTTGCGTTTGGGTTGTTGAATACAAATCCTTTTCCATTTAATCCGTCAGAAAACTCTAATGTAGTACCAACTAAGTATAAAAAACTTTTTTTACTCACTAAAAGTTTAATGTTATTGTCTTCAATTAACTCATCTTCTTCATTTTTTTCTGAATCAAAGTCCAATTTATAGCTTAAACCAGAACAACCTCCACTTTCTACACCAACTCTAACAAAGGACTTCCCTTTCTCATCCTTATCTAGTAAGTGCAGTAATCTATCTCTTGCTGAATCGCTAATATTTATCATTTGTTTAGAATCGTTCTAATTAAGCCGGCAAATATACGAATTTTAAAGCAGATAATTGTGTATCTTTGCCGCCATGAGTTTAATTGAAGATAAAGGCGTAAATACTACTCCAATTTCAAAATTGGGAGAGTTTGGTTTGATTGATCATCTTACTAAGAATATTGAAATTAAAAATACTAGTTCTGTTAAGGGAATTGGTGATGATGCTGCTGTAATTGATATGGGAGAAAGATATCAATTAGTTAGTACTGATTTATTGGTAGAAGGTGTTCATTTTGATTTATCATATATGCCCTTAAAGCATTTAGGTTATAAATCAGTTGCCGTAAATGTTTCTGATATTTGTGCTATGAATGGTGCTGCAAAGCAAATTACGGTTGGTTTAGCTATGAGTAATCGTTTTACTGTTGAGGCTTTGGATGAGTTATATGAGGGAATAAAATTAGCTTGCGCACATTATGGGGTTGATTTAGTAGGTGGAGATACAACTTCTTCAACTGCTGGGTTAATGATAAGTGTAACTGTTTTAGGAGAGGTTGAAAAAGAAAGTATAGTGTACAGAAGTGGTGCTAAGGTGAACGATTTAGTTGTTTGTACGGGTGATTTGGGGGCAGCTTATTTAGGATTACAACTTTTGAATAGAGAGAAAGAAATGTTTAAGGAAAACCCAACTATGCAGCCTGATTTAACAGGGAATGATTATGTATTAAGAAGGCAATTGAAACCAGAAGCTGGAGTAAAGTATATCGATATTTTAAAAGAATTCGAAATTGTTCCAACTTCAATGATTGATATTTCTGATGGACTTTCTTCAGAGGTTCTGCATTTAGCAAAATCATCTAATGTTGGAATTACCATTCATGAGGATAAAATTCCTGTAGACTACACGGCTATGAATTTGGCAAATGAGTTTAATATGAATCCTATTTTTTGTGCCTTAAGTGGAGGAGAGGATTATGAATTACTGTTTACGGTAAGTCAAGCTCATTATGATAAATTAAAAAAAGATGCTGACTTTACTATTGTAGGTTATGTTACTGATGCTAGTGAAGGAAACAATTTTATTGCTAATGACGGAAGTTCACATCCACTAACTGCACAGGGTTGGGATGCAATGAAAAAATAGCTGAACTCATAAGATTATTATTAGTTTTTCATCCATCTATAACAAGAGTGATTAGTTATATTTTATTTATGGGAACATAAGAAATTGGTTTTTTTAATTTTTTTATCTCATTTTTCCTCCTCATCTTTGTGCAAGATTTAGCAATACATAGCATGAAAAAATACTTATTAATGCTCTTTGTTTTAGCAGCCTTTACTATTAAAGCTCAAGTTTCAAATGTGCATATATCATTTGGGACAACAGGGGTAGTTTATCCTGTTAATGTAAATGAAGGGGATTTTATTTCATTCTCTTTCTGGCTGGTGAATAGGGTAATATCCCTTTAAGCTCTCCACTTGAGATAATAATTGCTATTGAGGATTCGGCAGTAAACTCTACTTATTCTATAAGTAGTTTAGGAAGTTTTTCAGATATTGACTCTGTTTTGTCTCCTAATGATTCTATCTTTATTGTTGTTTGGGACCATATAAGTTCTGCTAGATATAGCCAAGGAGATAATATAGTAGTGATTTGGCCTAATTTTTATTTGCCATACCCTTCTACTTCTGATGAGTTTATAGGAAATATAAATATGAGTACTTTAAGTTCAATATCACAAAAGCAAAGTGAAGAGTTTAATATTTTCCCTAATCCTATTATAGAAACAGCAACCCTTAAAACGAAACAACCTATAAGTACATTTAAGATGATTGATATTTTAGGAAATGTGGTGCGTTATCAAGATAATATTCAAGATAATTTTATTGCAATACATAAAAATGAATTAAAGAGTGGCATCTATTTTATAGAGTTGAAAATTGGAGATAACACACAAATAAAGAAAGTAATTATTAAATAAGACAAAAGCCCAAGTCGAACTAATATTGGCATTAAAGAAATGAAAATACAAATGAAAAATGTAGCTTTTTTATTAGTAGCAATGCTAATGATTTTTGCAAGAAGCATGAGCGCACAAACAGTAATTTATGTGCAAGGAAATGTTTCTGATTTAAACGGAAATCCTATTGCATACCAAGATGTTTATTTGTAAGATGACACAACAAGTATGAATATGGCCATAGCTATTACAGATGTAAATGGTGATTATTTTGGCACATTAACAACACTTTCTAATCAAGGAATTTTATTTGTTGCTACTGAGGATTGTAATCAGAATTTGATTTTGAATACTCATCCATTCAGTTTAAATACTCAAATGATTACTTCCAATTTCACGATTTGTGCTTCTAGTACAACTACTCCTTGCTCTTTGTCAGGAGCTGCAGTTCTTTATACACCTCAACTTGGACTTACTGCATCTGTAACAGGTTCAAATCCTCCTTATGCTTATTTATGGAGTAATGGTGTTAATACTTGGCAACAATCTTTTTATCAAAATTGGTGTGTAACTATTACAGATGCAAATGGTTGCGATACTACTATTTGTGATACATCTTCAGCTCCTCAGCCCTGTACATTATATGGAGCATATGTGTCTTCTTCTCCGAATGGTTTATCTGCAGGTGTAATGACTATGCCTCCAACTGGAGTAACCTATATATGGAGTAATGGGATGACTGGAAATTGGTCGTCATTTTATCCAAATTGGTGCGTAAATATTATGGATATGAATGGTTGTGATACCACTATTTGCGACACAAGTTTAGTTAATCCTACTAATTGTATTGATCCTAATCTAATTGATTCAACAGTAATGTGCAATATGATTTACAATCCAGTTTGTGGTTGCGATAGCATAACTTATTCTAACCTATGTGAGGCAGAAAACTATGGTGGAGTTACTTCTTATACTTATGGTCCTTGTGTAAGCACGAGTACATCTTGTCAAGCTTATTTTACAGCTATGAATATTGGCTTTAATCCTAATGCTGTGCCAGTGGTTATGCAGTTTACTGATATGTCATCAGGAAATGCAAATAATTGGATATGGGATTTTGGTGACGGAACAACTGGAACTGGACAAATGCCAGTTCATACTTATGCTGTGCCAGGAACTTATTTAGCTTGTTTAACAATTGAGGAAATAGATGCAAATGGAACAGTTGTTTGCACAGATACTTATTGTGATAGTGTATGGGCAGATACTACAGCAATTAATCCTCCACCATTTTGTTATGCTGACTTTTCATCTACACAGGTTGCAGTTTCTGATAGTACATTCTTTACTAACCTTTCTTCAGGAGTAAGTAATACAACATCTTATTTCTGGGATTTTGGAGATAACTCATTTTCAACAGACGAAAATCCTGTTCATTTGTATACACAATCAGGTTGGTATTATGTGTGCTTAACAATTATGGACTCAACAAATAATTGCTATAATACTTATTGTGATTATATCAACATTCAAATTGCAAGTTCTGGTAGTTGTCAAGCTTATTTTTATAGTATGCCAGCTCTTATTCAAGTACCAAATTCTTATACTTTTTACGACATGTCTTCAGGAAATCCTTCTAATTGGTTGTGGGATTTTGGTGATGGAAACACTTCAACTCAGCAGAATCCAACACATACTTATTTATCAACAGGTTCTGGTTTCTATCTAGTATATTTAACTATATCAGAATATGATCCTATAACTCAAGCTCTAATTTGTACAGATACTTATTGCGATAGTATTTACTTGATGAATCAGCCTTCTTCTTGTTATGCAGATTTTTATGCACAAGATTTAGGAAATAATGAAGCTATGTTTACAAATACATCTTCCCCTCAAACTGGTACAACTTGGTTTGGAAATGGAGAAGTTGATATTGATTATGGAGATGGAAATATTGATTATAATATAGGATCTTCCGTAAATCATACTTATGCAAATGCAGGAACTTATTATGTATGCGTAACAGTTTGGGAAACAGATTCTGCAGGTTCTGTACTTTGTACTGATACTTATTGTGATTCAGTAACAGTAACTTCAGGAACTATGCCTTGTCAAGCAGATTTCCAAGCAATCAGAGATACAGGGATAGTTATTACTCAAAACCCTAATGGAACAACTACAACTGCATTCGGTGATATCTTCTATTTTATGGATTTATCAACTCCTGTGAATATGATACAATCTTGGCAATGGGATATGGGGGATAATGGTGCAGGACAATATTTACAAAATACATCTTCAACCTCACAAATGCCAGTTTATGAGTTTGATACTAATGGGGTGTATAATGTATGTTTAACTATTGTAACAATAGGAGGGCAATGCACTTCTACTACTTGCGATAGTGTTGATTTTTCAATGATGCAAGGACAAACAGCAATACAGGAAGTAATTGCTTTTGAAGAGCTTGCGTTATATCCTAACCCTGCAAATGATAAAATTACGGTTAATCTAATGTCAAATACAAGTGGTAATTTATCTATTCGTTTAGTAAATATGATGGGTCAAACATTGTCCTATGAAGACATAATAATATTTAATGGAGCTATCAATCATAGCTTGGATGTTTCCGAAATTGCGAATGGTGTTTATTCTGTTGAGGTGGTTCTAAATGGAGAGAAGCAACACCAAAGAGTGGTGATTAGCAGGTAATACCTGTCGTTAATTGGTTTGAAAAAGGGAGCTGTGGTAGCTCCCTTTTTTGTTTTTATAAGAAAATTAATTGTATTTTTTAGAGCAAACTCTTTAACCAAACATTATAGTTGATAACATCAATATCATCTGCTTGTTCATTATCAATTGATGTGCTTAGTTCAGTTATCTTCTTTAAAAGTTTTTTGTCTTGATTGAGGTTATTACAATAGATAAGTGCATCAATAATCTCAACCAATTGTTTATCTCTTTTAAAGTTGTTTTCTTTCAGCAGACCTTTAAATGTTTTTTTAATGTGTTTTATCTTACTGTCAATAACATCAGTCTGGTTCAAATCAAAACGAACAATCAGTTCAGCAATATAAATTTTTAGCTGGAATGATTTTCCGATATTTACAAAATCATCCTGTAAGATAAGGCGAGATAAGTTTTTTACTGCTAAGGAAATCTTTCCTTGATCATAATAAATAAGGGCAGTATTCAAATAAATGAAAACAGAGAAAGTAGGGAGTTGTTGAATAACATCATTTCTTTTTGCTTCTTTCAGTACTTCCAAAGCTTTGTCCTTATTGGATAATGAGTAGTTGATTACTAGGGCATTATAGTAGTAAAATAAAAATTTATCTTTTAAGAATCCATCATATTCATTCATGCTGTTTTTTAATTTTTCAGCATATTCTAATGATTGTTTGTATTTATGGGTTTTAAATAAACAGTTAGTTAAATAAGCTAGCATGGTTAGCTTTTGTTCATGATTTGATTTTGTGAAGATCTTATCATTATTAAACTCTTCAAAAGTGTGAGTAAGGTATTCCTCTAAAGCATGAAAGTCGTGTTGTTGTAAAAGAATTCTGCTCACTACTTGATATACTTTTATTCTAAATTTTGGGCTTTTTGGAATTTTTTCATTTTTAGAAAAGCTATTCAATGTTTTTTGGAGCACTTCATTTACTGACTCATCATTTTTTGAAAAATTTTGAGCTGTTTTGATTTTATATAAGACAGCTGCTAGTAATAAATCAATTTCCTGTACCCAATTTAGACGCTCATTGTTTTCTCTTTTCTTTTCAATGTATTTTTCTACATTTATTGAAATCATATCATAGGAAAGTTTTAAAATTTCAGAATAGATAATAGAAAGTAGTTCGTAAGCTTCAATATTATCCGCTTCCTTTTCAGCTTTTTTTAAGTAATGAAAGGAGAGTTTAACATTTCCTTTTCTTTTATAAACTCTTGCTAATAATACAAAATGGAGAATGAAAATATCTTTTTCCTTTCCCATATGTTGTAACATCATACTTTTGTTTAAGTCCTTATAAAGTCTATTTTTTAATTGGTAAAAACTATTTTTGTTTTCATGATATAATTCATCTGAAATTATTTGTTCGTCATAATCTTCTCCATTTTGTTTAATAAAATCAAATAAAAGGATGTCTTTGCGCAAATCCCCACTATTTGTACGACCTGCAAAAAGCTTGTAAAACCTACTTTCCTCTTTGTTTAAAGAGTTGATTATTTCAAATAAAATGTTCATATATGAATTTTGAACGGCTAAGATATATATAAAATAGTAATGAAGATATGAAAAACTACTATAATTCTTCCGTATACTTGTGCTATGAAATTAAAAGGGTTTATTTTTAGTCTATTCTTACTAGCATCAGTTGGTGTTAGTGGTCAGAGTATTTCACTGTCATTTGGTGAAAATGGAATTAATATTCCTGATACAGTAACAATGGGTGATACAATCTGGTTTTCCTGCTGGGTAGTAAACACAGGAAATGGAGTTATTTCAGATAATGTTTTAATTGAAGCTGGTCGTTACAATCAGACTCAAGGGTTAACAAATGTGAGAGCAATTGGAGCACAGGGCCCTAATGTGATATCTCCTGGAGATAGTTTGGAGTTTGTTCCTGGGTTTCTGTATGAGGTGGTTACGCAACAACATTATCTAATTGGAGATAATATAGTTGTTATTTGGCCAAGGGTTAGTTCTCCCGTCACTCAAACTACTCAACATATTTATCACGATTTATTTGTAATTGGTTCACTGTCATCAGTTGATCAAGAAATCACCAATAAATTGCAATTTTATCCTCAACCAGCTAATAGTCAAATTACTTTTGAAAGCAGTAAAAATATAGTGCAAGTGCAGATTTTTGATTTATTAGGAAAGGAGTTGCATACTTATTTACTTGATAACAATGTACTGAATACTGCAAATATTGAAAGTGGAATGTATTTGATAAATGCTCAGTTTGAAGACGGAACCTTATTGCAAAATAAATTACAAATTCAGCATTAATATCAACATTGGATGGCTAAGATTTAACCATTCATCAATTCTTCTATCTCTTCAGCTTCAATAGGAATATTACCCATTAAATCAAAAGGCCTATCAGCTGTAACTAGCACATCATTTTCTAATCGGATTCCTAATTCCTCTTCTAAAATGTAAATCCCTGGTTCGCAAGTAAATACCATTCCATCTTTCATTGGTGCTGCAAAATCACCAACATCATGTACATCTAGTCCTAGGTAATGGGAAGTTCCATGCATGAAATATTGCCTAAATAGTGGGTTTGCAGGATCTTGTTTTTGCACATCATGCTTGTCCAGTAGCCCTAAAGTAATTAATTCTGATTCCATCATTTTCCCTACTTCTTTATGATATTCAGCAATAATTGTTCCAGGGCGTAACATGTTAGTTGCCTCTTTCATTACATGTAATACTGAATTATAGACTGCTTTTTGTCTTTCAGAAAACCTTCCATTTACAGGAACAGTTCTAGTTAAGTCGGAAGCGTAATTAGCGTATTCTGCACCAAAGTCCATGAGTAAGATGTCTCCATCTTTACAGGCTTTATTGTTTTCAATATAGTGTAATACACATGAATCAACTCCAGAACCAATAATGGGTTGGTAAGCAAATCCGTTAGAGCGGTTTCTTAAAAACTCATGCATTAATTCTGCTTCAATTTCGTATTCCATTACTCCTGGTTTAATGAAAGGTAAAATTCTTCTAACCCCTTTTTCAGTAATGTTACAGGCATTTTGCATTAGCTTAATTTCAAAATCAGATTTAATTGATCTTAACTCATGCATTATTGGAGCAACTTCTTTTATTTCTTTCCCTGAAAATTCCTCAACAATTTTATTTCTAAACCTATCATCTCTTGTTTCTACCTCTGAAGCAGCACGGCTATGGATGTTTTTATTTAGATAAACAGCATCTGCTTTTTCAACTAGCTCTTTCAATATACTATCTAATTCTTCTAGCCAATAAACTGTTTTTATCCCTGCAGTTTTCAGTGCGCCTTCTTTTGTTAGTTTTGCACCTTCCCAAATTGCAATGTGCTCATTTGTCTCTTTTAAAAATAAGATTTCTCTTTGAGATTCATCAGGATGATTTGGAAAAATCACCAATACACTTTCCTCTTGATCCACACCGCTTAACCAAAATAAATCATTGTTTTGGCGAAAAGGCATAGTGCCATCAGCATTTGTTGGCATTACATCATTTGCATTGAAAATAGCGATTGTATTAGGTGCTAATTTTGCTGAAAATAAGGCTCTATTATTTATAAATAGTTGGCTATCAATTGGTAAGTATTTCATTTTGTGTTTTTATAAGAAAGTCAAAGGTAGTAAAAACAAGACTTATCTATAATGATTCTGAATTAAAAAAGCTATTGTTTAATTCCATTTTGAATGTTACATTTGCAACTTAATTATTATAAAAAATAAAATGAGTAAAGGATTATCAAATTCATCAGTAGGAAGAAAAGTATTAATGGCCTTATCAGGTTTTTTCTTGTTATTTTTCTTGGCACAGCATTTCGTAATTAATCTGTTTTCGGTAATAAGTGCTGATTTATTTAATGAAGTTTCTCATTTTATGGGAACAAATGGATTTATTCAATTTGTACTGCAGCCTGTATTATTATTTGGTGTTTTGTTTCATTTAGGAATGGGGATTTATTTGGATTTCAAAAACAAAGCTGCTCGTCCTATTAAATATGCAATGGATAAGCCAAGTGAAAATTCTAATTGGATGAGTAGAAATATGATTGTTACAGGAGTAATGATTATGTTGTTCTTAGGATTGCATTTTTACGATTTTTGGTTGCCAGAAATTAAAGATAAATTTATTGATGGTAAATGGGATGAACCAACAAAATACTTTCCTCATTTGCAACATAAATTTATTGACTTAACAAGAGTAATTATTTACTGTATTTCTTTTGTGTTTTTATCTTTACACTTATTACATGGTTTCCAATCTTCATTTCAATCAGCAGGATTTAACCACAATAAATATACTCCAATAATTAAGAGGTTAGGAAATTTATATGCAATTATTATTCCTGCTGGATTTGTATTTATTGCATTGTTTCACTATTTCACTCAGCTTTAAAAAATTAAAAATATAAACTATGTCAGTTTTAGATTCTAAAATACCTGAAGGCCCATTAAAAGACAAATGGACTAATCATAAAAACAAGATTGATCTTGTAAATCCTGCCAATAAAAGAAATATTGATATTATAGTTGTTGGTACAGGTTTGGCTGGTGGTTCTGCAGCTGCATCACTTGCTGAAATGGGATATAATGTAAAATCATTTTGCTATCAAGACTCTCCAAGAAGAGCGCATTCTATTGCAGCACAGGGAGGAATTAATGCAGCAAAAAATTATCAAAATGATGGGGATTCTATTTATCGATTATTTTACGACACAGTAAAAGGAGGGGATTATAGATCGAGAGAAGCAAATGTGCACAGATTGGCAGAGGTTTCAGGAAATATTATTGACCAGTGTGTAGCACAAGGAGTTCCTTTCGGTAGAGATTATGGAGGGCTTTTGGATAATCGTTCATTTGGAGGAGTGCTAGTTTCTAGGACTTTTTATGCAAAAGGACAAACAGGACAGCAATTATTATTAGGTGCTTATTCAGCACTAAATAGACAAATTGCAAAAGGAAAAGTTACTATGTATAATCGTCATGAGATGGTTGAATTGGTGAAAGTGAATGGAAAAGCAAGAGGGATTATTGCTAGAAATTTAGAAACTGGAGAATTAGAAAGGCATTCTGCACATGCTGTTGTTATTGCTAGTGGTGGGTATGGAAATGTATTTTTCTTATCAACTAACGCAATGGGATCAAATGCAACTGCAGCTTGGAAAATTCATAA
>TARA_B110000008_G_scaffold34906_1_pt1 | contig 11623 bp, 11 predicted proteins | sample TARA_B110000008 | Tara Oceans TARA_B110000008 (sample SAMEA4396496) | marine metagenome | biome: Westerlies Biome; feature: [DCM] deep chlorophyll maximum layer (ENVO:01000326); material: water (ENVO:00002006), including particulate matter (ENVO:01000060) such as... | depth 40 m
AGGCATGGCAGTAGTAACGCAACCATCATGACTTGGTTTTGGTCTTAGGTTGTCTGTAGTACTCTCAGTACTTTTATTTTTTTTATCAGTTGATGGATTTTCAACTGTATTTACTTGTAATTCATCAAGAGTTTCAATTAGCACTTCCTCCGAAATACCATCTACCGAAACATAAAAAGGCCTTTCAGTCTCTCCTGAGTCACCTGAACCTTTAACTTTAATATGGTAAGTTTCTCCATGAAGCGAAATATTAAATTCACTTGGGGCATAGTGACTTCCATTGTTATCATTTTTAATTAAAAGCTCTTCTGGCTCCAGAGTGCCAGCATGCCTCTCTTGAAGAAATATGGTGGCTATATCAGGAAACATTGCGTACGTTAATAAGTCTTCATCTGACTTAACGTATCCCTCAGATTTGGCTCTTAAGTTAGATATTTCAGGCTTAAGTTTATCTGCGGGACGACAAGTTATTGGTTTTTGATTCCCAATAGCAATTTTCATAATTTCCTTATCAACAGGTGCAGGAGTATCTCCGTATTGACCTAAAAAATAATTTTTAACTTCTGATGTAACCGATTTATACCTTTCACCTGTAATAACGTTAAGGGCTGCCTGAGTTCCAACAATTTGTGACGTTGGGGTAACTAGAGGTGGATATCCTAGGTCCTTTCGAACATTTGGTATTTCAGTTAATACTTCATCCATTCTATCAATTGCACCTTGTTCATTTAGCTGACTTGAAAGATTTGAAATCATACCGCCAGGAACTTGATTAATTAGAACTCTTGGATCAAGGTTTGTAAACTCAGATTCAAACTGCCAATATTTTTTTCTTACTTGTTTGAGGTGATTTGTAATATCGTCCATTTTAGATAGATTAATATCTGTTTTATATCCAAGGCCATCTAAAGCAACAATAATTGATTCTGTTGAAGGGTGACTAGCACCCTCAGAAAAGCTAGAGTTACATGTATCAATCATTGTTGCTCCATTTTCCACAGCCGTTAATAAGTTAATGCTAGCTAGACCTGATGTTGAGTGACAATGCATATGTATTGGTAAATTAGTATTTTTTACTAAACTAGATACTAGGTCTTTGGTAGCTTTTGGTGTTAATAGGCCAGCCATATCTTTTATTGCAATACTGTCACTTCCTAGTTCTTCAATCTTTTTTGCTAAATTGACGAAGTAATCAATATTATGGGCTGGAGACGTAGTATAACTAATTGTCCCTTCAGCATGCTTTTTGTATTTCTTAACAGCTTTAATTGAGACCTCAATATTTCTTATATCATTAAGGGCATCAAATACTCGGAATACATCAACACCATTATCTGCTGATTTTTTTACAAACATATCTACTACATCGTCTGAATAATTTCTATAACCCAGTAAATTTTGTCCTCTTAAGAGCATTTGTATCCTACTATTTGGTAGGGCCTTTCTGAGCATTCTTAAGCGCTCCCAAGGATCTTCTTTTAGGTAGCGAACACAAGCATCAAATGTTGCTCCACCCCATGCCTCAATTGACCAAAATCCTATATCATCTAGTTGCGGACATATAGGAAGCATATCTTCAGTTCTAAGTCGGGTTGCTATATGGCATTGATGCCCATCTCTTAAAACTAGTTCTGTAATATCTATTTTTTTCATATATTGTCTATAATCCTTCGTGTGCTGCAATTGCTGCTCCTATCGCAGCTGCAACAATATTTGGTGGTAATTGATCTTCGTAATCAGTTAATTCAGGATGCATCTCTACAAAACTCGTATTAAATTCTGCATCAACGAAACTGTTATTTTTTAATATTTCTAAATAATAAGGTATTGTTGTTTTTACTCCAAATAGACCAATATCATCAAGTGAGCGAATACCTCTCTGTACAGCATCATTCCAATTTATTGCCCATATGGTTAATTTCGCACACATCGAATCATAATACGGTGGGATTACGTAGCCTGTATAGATCGCCGCATCTGTTCTTACTCCAGGACCACCTGCTGCATAATACCGCGTAATCTTACCAAATGATGGTAAGAAATCATTTTTTGGGTCCTCTGCATTTATTCGAAATTCAATAGCAAATCCACGGTGCGTTATTTCGTCTTGTTTATATTTTAGAATATCGCCACTCGCAATTCTTATTTGTTCTTGAACTATATCAATACCCGTTATTGTTTCCGTGACTGTATGTTCTACTTGTAATCGTGTATTCATTTCCATGAAATAAAAATTATCATTATTATCTAATAAAAACTCTACAGTCCCAGCATTTTCATAGCTAACAGCTTTAGTAGCTTTTACAGCTAAATCACCGATATAGTTTCTTTGTTTTTCTGAAAGCTGTGGCGATGGAGCAATTTCTATTAATTTCTGATTTCTACGCTGTATTGAGCAATCTCGCTCGAATAAGTGGATTACATTTTCGTGTTGATCTGCAAGAACTTGGACTTCAATGTGTTTAGGGGTTAAAACACATTTTTCAATAAATATTTCTGGGCTCCCAAAAGCCTTCGTTGCCTCTGAAATAACCCGATCAAAATTAGAATCCATTTCTTTTTCATTATCACATCGCCTTATACCTCGACCACCACCACCGTTAGTCGCCTTTAACATTACAGGGTAACCAATAGAGTCTGCAAATGATTTAGCATCCTCTAAGCTAGCAATATTTCCATCACTTCCAGGGATAACTGGGACTCCCGCCTCTATCATGGCTTGTCTAGCTTGTATCTTATCACCCATTCTTTTTATAACTTTAGCGTCAGGACCAATAAACTTAATACCTCGTCTTTCGCATATTCCCGCTAATTCAGGATTCTCAGATAAAAAACCATAACCTGGATGAATTGCATCGCAACCTGAAGTAACTGCAATATTTACAATCCGATGAGGATTAAGGTATCCAGACAAGGGGTCTGAGCCAACGTAATAAGATTCATCAGCCTTCTTTACATGAAGGCCTAGTCGATCTGCATCACTAAATATTGCGACACTAGTTATTCCCATTTCTTTACAAGCCCTAATAATTCGGACGGCAATTTCTCCGCGGTTTGCAATAAGAATTTTTTGAATCACAGAAAGGCTTTCCTAGAATTAATCTTAGTTTTAGTATGAGATTTGAGGTTCTCATTATAACATGTACCTAATTCCTAAATTATACAATAATGTTGTTGATTGTCATTAAAAGTAATAAATTTATAGGAGTCTATGATAAAATTCTGCATTAAAATTCTTTCGTAAAATCAAAGTATTAATAAAAGATTAAGGAGCTAAAATAATGGCCGTTCAAAAAAGTAAAAAATCAACTGCAGGACGTGGTATGCGACGTTCGCATGATACATTAACAAATCCACCATTGGCTATTGAGCCAACTACTGGAGAAGCACATTTAAGGCACCATGTTAGTCCTTCTGGTTTCTATAGAGGCAAGAAGGTTATTGCGACTAAAGGTGAGTAACACTCTCCTTTAGAAATCATATATGCCCCAAACAATTGCCATAGATGTAATGGGTGGTGATGTTGGCCCCAACGTCACTATACCGGCTGCAATAGAGTCACTCAAAAGACATCCCAATCTTCATATTATTCTTGTAGGAAATAAAGATATAGTAAATAGTCACCTCCTTAAATATCAAAAGAAAGAAACTTCTCGTGTAAAAATACGCCACGCAACTGAAGTTGTTTCTATGGATGAACCCCCTCAAATAGCATTAAAAAATAAAAAAGACTCCTCTATGAGGGTTGCTATTAATTTGATTAAATTGGGAGAAGCATCAGCTTGTGTGAGTGCAGGAAATACTGGCGCTCTGATGGCAACAGCCAGATTTGTTCTAAAAACATTACCTGGAATTGATAGGCCAGCAATTGCATCGTTATTACCAAGTATTAAAGGAACTACTTGCCTTCTAGATTTAGGGGCTAATGTTGATAGCTCACCTAAACAGCTTCTCCAATTTGCAATTATGGGGGCGATGTTATCTTCAGTGTTGAAAAAAGAAAAAACTCCAAGTGTAGGACTTTTAAATGTTGGCAGCGAAAATATTAAAGGTAATGACACAGTAAAAGAAGCATACAAACTTCTAAATGGTAGTCATTTAAATTTTTATGGAAATGTAGAAGGAAATGATATTTTTAAAGGGACAACTGACGTTGTAGTTTGTGATGGGTTTGTAGGTAATGTTTCATTAAAAACTACTGAAGGCCTTGCTTTCATGATGGGGAAATTCCTTACAGAGGAATTTAAGCGGAATTTATTAACAAGATTGATGGCACTTATTGCAACACCAGTTCTAAGAGCATTTAAGAAGCGCTTAGATCCTCGAAGATATAATGGTGCATCATTTCTTGGTTTAAATGGAGTTGTTGTAAAAAGTCATGGGGGCACTGATGCCTATGGTTTTAGATTTGCAATTGAAACAGCAGTGGAAGAAGTAGAAAAACAAGTTATAGATAAAATAAGAAAACAGCTTGAAATTGAATCGTTAGTTGGGAATAATTGATTACAGATGATTTATTCTAAAATTACTGCAGTTGGCGGCTACCTTCCCGTTAATATATTAACTAATAAAGATCTAGAAAAATCATTAGATACATCCGATGAATGGATTGTAACAATGACAGGAATCAAAGAAAGACATATCATTGGACCTGATGAAACAACCAGCGATATGGCCCATAAAGCTGCATTAGATGCTATTCAGTCTTCAAAGATAAATCCACATGAAATAGATCTGATAATTATTGCAACTACTACACCTGACAAAATTTTTCCTAGTACAGCTTGTTCTGTACAAAATAAACTTGGTATTGGTGAATGTCCAGCTTTTGATATTCAAGCTGTTTGTAGTGGCTTTATTTATGCGCTGAGTGTTGCAGATAAATTTATTGGCACTGGTAGTAAAAAAAATGTTTTGGTTATTGGTGTAGATGCAATGTCAAAAATTACAGACTACAACGATAGAAGTAATGCAATACTATGGGGAGATGGGGCAGGAGCTATAATTCTTAGCGCCTCTGATAAGCCAGGAATTATATCTACACATATTCATTCTGATGGTAAATATGAATCATTATTGCATGTTCCTCACAGTGAAAACTCATCTCAAAAAGATACAATTGAGATGCAAGGTAATCAAGTTTTTAAAATTGCCGTGAATACGCTTGATAGAATTGTTGATGAAACACTTAATGCTAATAATTTAAAAAAATCTGATATTGACTGGCTGGTCCCTCATCAAGCAAATATAAGAATTTTAGAGGCTACTGCTAAGAAATTAGATATGTCAATGGAGAGAGTTATTGTGACTATTGATAAGCACGGAAATACCTCTGCTGCATCAATACCACTTGCATTAAATGATGGAATTAAGTCAGGAAAAATAAAGCCTGGAGAAACGATCTTGATGGAAGCTTTTGGGGGAGGTTTTACTTGGGGTTCAGCCTTAATTTATTATTAAAAATATGAAAAATTATGTAATAACATTTCCTGGTCAAGGCTCTCAATCTGTGGGAATGATGAGTAAATTTGAGTCTTTAGATATTATAAAGTCGACTTTTAAAGAGGCTTCAAATATTGTAGGAGAGGATTTATGGAAAATGGTTACAAAAGCAAACGATAAAATTAACCAAACTATAAATACCCAGCCAATTATGTTGGCAGCTGGCTTTTCTACTTGGCTAGCTCTTAAAGAAAATGGCGCTCATGACCCAACATATGTTGCTGGACACAGCCTAGGAGAATTTACAGCACTTGTTGTTGCAGGTGTAATTAGCTTTGAGGATGGCATTAAGATTGTTCGGAAAAGATCTGAGCTGATGCAAGAATCCGCCCCAGAAAATATTGGGGCTATGGCCGCAATACTTGGTCTTGATGATGAGGTAGTAATTCAAGTTTGTAACGACTTGAATGGTGAGAATGTTATAGAAGCTGTTAATTTTAATTCTCCTGGTCAAGTTGTTATTGCTGGGCATAAATCAATAATCGAATCTTCGTTGGATAAATTTAAGGCAGCTGGAGCAAAACGAGCTTTAATATTACCGGTGAGTGTACCTTCTCATTGTCGGCTAATGAAAGCTGCTTCAGTAGAATTTTCAGATTATTTAGGTAATTTTAATTTTAATCTCCCAATAATTCCTATTATTCATAATGTAGACGCTACCCCTCAAAAAACAGTTGATAATATTAAAAATATTTTATCTATGCAGCTATATAATCCAGTTCAATGGACAAGAACTATAAAATATCTCTCTGATAAAAAGATGAATATTTTTGTTGAAGGAGGACCTGGTAAGGTCTTAATGGGGTTAAACAAACGTTCAGCTAATGCAGCTAGCCATTATTCATTAGATGGAATTGAAACAATAGAAAATTTCGTATCTGAAATTACAACTTAAGGATGCTAAGATGAATGAATCTGTAGTTATAAAAAAAATAGCCCTAGTAACCGGAGCAAGCAGAGGTATTGGAGCAGCAATTGCGGTTGAAATGGCCAGACAAGGATTTTTTGTTGTTGGAACAGCGACAACACCTAAGGGCTCAGAAATTATCAGTCAAATGTTTCAGCTCAATAAATTGGAAGGGATTGGACTATCAATGGATGTGAATAGTAATCAGTCAATTAGCGATTTAATTGCCAAAATTAATTTAGACTACGGTGATATTAGTGTTCTTGTAAACAATGCTGGAATAACTCGAGATACTCTTTTAATGAGAATGAAAGAGGAGGATTGGGACTCCGTAATAAATACTAATCTTAAGTCTGTTTACAAGCTTAGCCAGGCAGTAATCAAGGGCATGATGAAAAAAAGGTATGGAAGAATTATTAATATTTCTTCTGTTGTAGGCCATACCGGCAATGCAGGACAAACAAACTATGCAGCAACAAAGGCAGGTATTTCTGGATTCACTAAATCACTGGCCCAAGAGATTGGAAGCAGGGAAGTTACAGTTAACTGTGTAGCTCCTGGATTTATTGATACAGACATGACAAGGGCCCTAAGCGAAGACCAAAGGCAGCAATTATTGGGGCATATACCCCTAGGACGACTAGGGTCACCTATAGATGTAGCACATGCTGTATGCTATTTAGCTTCAGATTTGGCAGGATATGTAACAGGCGAAACTATTCATGTAAATGGCGGGATGCTAATGATTTAATGTTTATAATCAATTAATTAACATTTATTTATGTTTTATTTTAAAATAATTGATTGATTTATAGATTCATTTGATAAAATAGCAGCTTGAATTTTTTATTGTTTTTAAAGGGGTAATATTAAGATGTCTGACATTGAACAAAGAGTTAAAAAAATAGTTTCAGAGCAATTGGGAACAGATATTGCTACAGTAAAAAATGAGTCGTCATTTATAGATGACTTAGGAGCAGACTCTTTAGATACAGTAGAGTTAGTAATGGCATTAGAGGAAGAATTTGATACAGAGATTCCTGATGATGATGCTGAAAAAATTACAACAGTCCAGCAAGCGATTGACTATATAAACAAAAACCTTCCATAATCCAAACGGCCTATTTAGTAGGCCCTTCATAATAGGTAACGTATGACCAAAAGAAGAGTTGTTGTTACGGGATTAGGTTTAGTGACGCCAGTTGGAATAGGTGTTAATGAATCTTGGAAAAATATTATTTCAGGAGTCTCTGGAATATCAACTATTACAAAATTTGATCCCACTAATTTCCCTTCTAAAATAGCGGGTGAAGTTAAGAACTTCGATGCCTCAATGTATTTGAATTCAAAAGATGCAAGAAGAATGGATACATTCATCCAATTTGGTTTAGTTGCAGGTATTGAGGCTTTTAAAGATTCAGGAATAGTTGTAACAGATGAAAATGAGGGCAGAATTGGGGTCTCAATTGGCTCAGGTATTGGCGGTATTAATTTAATTGAATCAACAAATGATTTATATGATAAGGGTGGACCAAGAAAAGTATCACCTTTTTTTATTCCTGGGACAATCATAAATATGATTTCAGGTAATCTTTCGATTATATTTGGCCTCAAAGGTCCGAATGTGGCAATCGTTACAGCATGCACAACAGGAACTCATTCGATTGGAGATGCTGCTAGGATGATTGAGTATGGTGACGCTGATGTGATGGTTGCTGGAGGTTCTGAAGCAGCAATCACAGAACTTTCTGTAGCTGGTTTTTCAGCTGCAAAGGCATTGTCATCTAGAAATGAAGATCCAAGTACTGCTTCGAGGCCCTGGGATATTGATCGAGATGGCTTTGTAATTGGTGAAGGTGCTGGCGTTATGGTTCTTGAAGAGTTCGAGCATGCTAAGAAAAGAGGAGCAAAAATATATTGTGAGTTATCAGGTTATGGGATGAGCGCAGATGCCTATCATATTACGGCTCCTACTATAGATGGTCCAAAAAGATCAATGCTAAATGCATTAAAAAATTCAGGTATTAACACTGATCAAATTCAGTATATAAATGCTCATGGAACATCTACACCTCTTGGTGACTTAAATGAAACTAACGCAATAAAAGAAACCTTTGGTAATAGTGCCAATAAATTAGTAGTAAATTCTACAAAATCAATGACCGGTCATTTACTTGGAGGAGCTGGCGGAGTTGAGTCTGTATTTACAGCATTAGCAATTAGCAATCAAATTTCACCGCCAACTATAAATATTTTTAATAAAGATCCTGAATGTGATCTTGATTTTTGTGCCAACGAGGCTAGAGAAATAAAAATTGAAGCTGCACTAAAGAATAATTTTGGCTTCGGCGGCACTAATGGAAGCCTTGTATTTAAAAAAATATAGCCAATAAATTTTGTTTTCTAATAAATATTTAATTAATGGAAAAGAATCATCAGGACTTAATCCTTTTGATAGGGGGTTGGCTTTTGGTGATGGTATATTTAGAACTATAAAGATAAAAAACGGTGTACCTAAGTTTTGGCAGTTTCATTATGAGATTTTAAGTCACGATGCAAAAGCTATTCAGATTGATATACCTAGCAGCAGGATTTTATTAAATGATATTAAGAAATTATTTTGTGAGCCAGGAGATTTTGTCGCCAAGTTTATAATTACTAGAGGTATATCAGGGCGTGGGTATCAATTCAAAAATAATATTAAATGTACGCGAATCCTACTTAAAAATAAATTCAAGCCCCTTAAAAAAGAAATATTCAAGAATGGAGTTTGTTTACAAGTATGTACGCAAAAACTTTCTGAAAATTTTATTCTCTCTGGAATAAAGCATCTTAATAGGCTAGAAAATGTTTTAGCAAAGACTGAGCTAAGTGAAGAAAATTTTGATGGAATTTTATTAGATGGTCATGGCTACGTTAATGAATGTATCAGTAGTACAATTATTATGAGAGTTGGAGACACCTTATATGTGCCAAATCAGAATGGGGCTGGAGTCGCTGGCGTAACAAAAAGAATTGTTATTGATAACGCAGCGTCTATGGGATATAAGGTTAAAATTAAAAAGATTTTATTAGATGAGTTGTTGAAATCAGATGAGGTAGTTATTACAAACTCTATAATAGGAGCAATCCCAATTCGTAAAATTAATAAAAAAAAATGGAAATCTTTTAAATTAGCATATGACATCAATAAAATTTTTAAATTTATCTAGTAGCATTCATTTAATTAAAAAAAGAAAATTTTCTGTAATTTTTATAATTTTATTGATATGGTTTTTTAGTTATTTTTTTATCCCTTTAAATATATCAGAAGAAAATGCTACCTTTGAAATTGATTCAGGAAAAAACCTAGGTCAAATTACCGATCAATTAATTGAAATGCAGGTATTAAAAGACTCATTTCGGTTTAAATTTTTTAGCTATATTTTTGGTAAGACAGAAAGTCTTAAACGTGGCCACTATAAGCTAGAAAAATCAATAACACCTTATGAGCTTTTAAAGATACTCGCTGATGGTCGAGAGACACTTTATTCAATTAGATTTATTGAGGGTAAAACTTATAGTGATTTAATTTTAGAATTAAAAAAAAATAAATATATTAAGCATGAAATTAAATCTTATAAGGAAAAAGATATCCTAAAAATTCTCTCTGCCGACGAACCAACTGCAGAAGGTATTTTTTTCCCTGACAGTTATTATTTTTATAAAAATACTTCAGATTTAGAAATTTTAAAAAACTCATATAGAGTAATGAAAGATAAAATGAAGTACTTATGGGACAACCGTGACTTAGACCTCCCTTATAAAAATATTTATGAGGCACTTATTATGGCATCTATCATTGAAAAAGAAATTAGTATTAAAGCTGAGGCGCCGATGGTTGCAGGAGTTTTTGTTAATAGATTAAATATTAATATGCCTCTTCAAAGTGATCCGACTGTTATCTATGGTATGAGGCATCGTTATGATGGCAATATACGTAAATCAGATTTACGTGAAAAAAATAAGTTCAACACATATACACAAAAAGGGCTACCACCTTCTCCCATTTCTACCCCAAGCTTAAATTCAATAATTGCAGCTTTTAACCCAGAAAAAACTGATGCATTATATTTTGTAGCCAAGGGCGATCGAACTCATCAATTTTCAAAAACTTTATCTGAGCATAATGCTGCAGTAAGAAAGTACCAAAAAAAATGAATGAGGCTAAATTTATCACCTTAGAAGGAGTTGATGGTGCAGGTAAAAGTACACACATAGACTTTATAAAATCCTATTTTATATCAAAATCACTTGATTATATTTTGACCCGTGAACCAGGCGGTACTATTTTAGGAGAGAAAATTCGAGAAATACTTCTTAACGATGAAATGTCACCAATCACTGAGTCATTATTAATGTTTGCTGCCCGTTCTGAACATCTTTCTCAACTAATTCAACCAAACCTTAAAAATGGAGTAACAGTTATTTGTGATCGGTTTACGGATTCAAGTTATGCATATCAGAGTGGAGGTAAGGACGTATCTATTTCAACTATCGAACAACTAAAAAGTATAGTTCAGGAAGACTTAGAGCCAGACCTTACTTTACTATTTGATCTTCCCGTTGAGTTAAGTATAGAAAGATTAAACAATTCGAGAGTGTTAGATCGATTTGAAAAGCAGAACTATGAGTTTCATCAAAAAGTTAGAGAGTCATATCTTAATAACGCAAATCAAAATAAGGACCGTTTTTATATTATTGATAGTACTAGGAGTATCAATGATATTCAGGACGAGATCACAAAAATTTTGGATATAATTACTAAGTGAACATATATCCTTGGCATCAGAGCAATTGGGATAACCTTTTTGCTAATACTACAAGATTTCCACATGGACTAATCTTTCATGGCCCAAGTGATTCAGGAATAAATAACTTCGCATCTATTACTAGTAAAAAATTAATTTGTAGTAATTCAAATAGTGATAGTAGCTATTGTGGAGACTGTCAAAATTGTTCATGGTTTGATTCTCAATCCCATCCAGATTTATTTCTTGTTAATAATACCTCATCAGAAGAAGAGAAAGCTATTATTAACATAGAGTTGATTAGGGAACTAAAGAATTTTTTTGAACTGAGCTCGCATCAAAAAGAAGGAAAAAAAGTTGCAGTAATTTATGATGCACATCAAATGAATTTGGCTGCCTCAAATGCACTTCTAAAAATTCTAGA
>TARA_B110000008_G_scaffold174458_1_pt1 | contig 11617 bp, 10 predicted proteins | sample TARA_B110000008 | Tara Oceans TARA_B110000008 (sample SAMEA4396496) | marine metagenome | biome: Westerlies Biome; feature: [DCM] deep chlorophyll maximum layer (ENVO:01000326); material: water (ENVO:00002006), including particulate matter (ENVO:01000060) such as... | depth 40 m
TTCAACAATAAAACTATACTAATAACTGGTGGTGCTGGTTTTATTGGTAGTAATTTAGCATTTTATTTCCAAAATAATTTTCCTAACTCTAATGTGGTAGTGTTTGATTGTTTCAGAAATAATGAAACTTTTAATAATGGGAATTTAAAAAGTTTTGGACATTTTAAAAACTTAATTGGATATACTGGCAAAGTTATTTGTGGAAATATAAATAATAAATCCGATTTAGATTTATTGAATGAATTCGATTTCGATTTCATTTTTCATCATGCTGCTATTTCAGATACAAGAATATATGACCAAGAAGTGGTTCTAAAAACTAACCTTAATTCATTCTCAGATATCTTAGAACTAGCCAAGAAGAATCATTCAATTTTAGTTTATGCAAGTTCTGCTGCTACTTATGGAAATATGCCATCTCCTCAAACAGTTGGAACTGAGAATCCTGAAAACCCATATGGTTTTAGTAAGCTTTTCATGGATCAGTCTGCAAATCTTTTTTCTATGAAAAACCCAGAAATGAATATAGTTGGCTTGAGATACTTTAATGTATATGGGAATAAAGAATTTTATAAAGGTTCAACATCCTCGATGGTAATTCAGCTTGGTCACCAAATACTGGATGGTAATGCCCCTCGCTTATTTGAAAACTCAAATAAAATCTTTAGAGATTTTATTTTTATTGAAGATGTTGTTCAAGCAAATGTTCAAGCATGTTCTTGTAAAGTCAATGGATCATACAATATAGGTACTGGTATTTCAAGAAGCTTTCAAGAAATTGCTGATATCCTTCAAGACGAACTTGGTACAGATCTTGGTACAGACTATTTTCCAAACCCTTATCAGGGCTATCAATTGAATACTCAAGCTGATATTGCTGAGTCAAAGAAATACTTAAGCTTTGATCCTAAATTTACCTTAGAGCAAGGAATAAAGTCATATATTCCTGAAATCAAGCAATTATTTGGTGTAAGTAATTTATGACTCACATGAAAACACATAATCCGAAAATACTTGTTGTAGGTGACTTAATTATTGACGAGTATCTCTGGGGTTCATCTGATCGAATTTCTCCTGAAGCTCCAGTCCAAATTGTTACAATTAAAGAAGATGATATAGTTCTTGGAGGAGCTGGAAATGTAATAAAAAATCTTAAGGCATTAGGTGCAAAAGTTGATGTGATTAGTGTAATTGGAGACTGTCTGAGTTCAAAAAAATTAACCGAATTACTAAAAAAAATTAAAGTTAGTACTCAATATCTTACTGTTCAAAAAGATCGTATAACCAGTAAAAAAAGTCGAGTAATTTCTGCTAATCAGCAGGTAATTCGTTTTGATCGAGAGAGCACTGATGAAATTGATGACGCTTCTAAAAAATCTGTACTTGAAAACTTTAGATCAATTATTTCAGATTATGATGCGGTTCTTCTTTCCGATTATGGAAAGGGTCTATTTACTTATGATCTCACACAATTAATAATTGCATGTTCCAATAGTTTTGGCAAGAAGGTTTTAGTTGATCCAAAGGGTAAAAGTTATAAAAAATACAAAGGTTCTTTTTTGCTTACCCCAAACAAAAAAGAGGCAATTGAAGCTACAAATATTAACATTATTGATGAATCTAGTTTAACAGAAGCGATTCTTGAACTTAAATCTCTATGTAACCTTGAAGTTTCATTAATCACTCTTAGTGAAGATGGTATTGCAGTATATGATAATGATCTTCGACTTCACCCAACAAAAACTAAAGAAATATTTGATGTGACTGGTGCTGGTGATACTGTTCTCGCCTCATTAGGTTTTGCTATAGCTTCTGGGCTCAATATTGATGAATCAGTCAAATTTTCTAACCTTGCAGCAGGAGTTGTAATTGGTAAAATTGGCAGTGCAACAGCATCAATTAATGAAATTATAGAGTATGAATCTAGCATTAATAAATCTTCAAGCGATAAGCATATTAAGACCAAGAGTCAATTAAAATTGTTAGTGAGAGATTTAAAGGAAAGAGGAAAAAAAATTGTTTTCACTAATGGTTGCTTTGACTTGCTTCATGTTGGGCATATTAGTTATTTAGAAAAAGCTAAAAGCTACGGTGATACTTTAATAGTTGGACTTAATTCTGATAAATCCGTCAAGGCCATTAAAGGTAAAGATCGTCCTATTAACATCGAATCAGATAGAGCGCACATTCTAGCTTCTATTGAAGTAGTTGACTATGTAGTAATTTTTAATGAAAATACTCCTTATGATTTAATTAAAGTCATTAAACCTCATACCCTAGTTAAAGGCGGTGACTATATTGGAAAACCTGTAGTGGGAGAAGATATATCTGGTGAATTAAAATTAATTGAATTTGTTGATGGGAAGAGCTCCAGCAGAACTATTGAAAAAATTAAAAAATATAATTAATTATGCAATCAATTATCAAAAATGAATTTAGAGAACATATTGAAGTTTCACAAAAAACTATTGAATCTCTTTCTAAGCAAATCGAAATGGCTGCAAAAATTTGCATAAATAGTCTTCATAAAAATGGCAAAATTTTAATAATGGGTAATGGTGGAAGCGCAGCAGATGCTCAGCATATCGCAGCAGAGCTTGTTGGAAGATACAAAACCGAGCGAAAAGCGCTTTCAGCTATAGCTCTTACTACGGATACATCTGCAATTACTGCTATAGCCAATGATTATGGTTATTCAAATATATTTAGTCGTCAAGTTGAAGCTCTAGCAGCAAAGAATGACGTATTAATAGCAATAAGCACGGGAGGCACCAGTATTAATGCAGTAAAGGCATTGAAAACAGGGGTTGAAATTGGCTGCAAAACGATTGGCTTTAGTGGCAGAAATGGTGGTGAATTCAACGACTTGTGTGATATTAACTTAATAGTAAGCTCAAAAGATACTGCGCGCATTCAAGAAATGCATATTCTCATTGGCCATACAATTTGTCATTTGATTGAGTTAGAGTTGACTAACTCAGATAGTTTTGGATAAAAAAATATACTTGATACGCTCAAGTAACACAAAATTTGGTGGTGGTGAAAATTATCTTACTAGATTTTCAAATGCCCTTGAAAGAAAGAATATAGATCATCAAATTATTAATTCTTCATTCCCAAAATTTCTTCCATCATGGATTCGAGCGATATTTTTTAATATTCAGATTAATTTTATGAAGAAAGATAAGTTTTATTTTTCATTGGAACGTATAACTTGCCCAGATTTATACAGAGCGGGAGATGGTGTCCATAAAGTCCATCTAGCAATTGAGAAAAAGTCAATTTTTAACTTGTTACATCCCACTTATTTATATTTGGAAAAACGTTGCTTCAGAAATGCTAAGTGCATTATTTCAAACTCAACCATGGTTAAGAAGGAAATTGTAGATTCATACAAAATCGATCCTAAGAAAATTAAAGTTATTCATAATGGTATTGAATTAAATGAAATTCAATATAAAAAATCTTTAAATAAACTATCACTTGAGTTTTCAATTATAAAAAATCAATTAATCATTCTTTTTGTTGGAAGTGGTTTTAAAAGAAAAGGAGTAGAAGAATTCTTACGCATTTTTTCAATGCTTCAGACTAAAAATATATTAGGATTTATTGTTGGTGGAGAGAGCAAAATGAGCCATTATCAAAACTTATCAAAAGAATTAAAAATAGATAGTAAAGTCATTTTCACTGGCACAAGAACTGATGTAAATGATTTTTATTCAATTAGTGATATTTTTCTTTTTCCAACCCATTATGATCCTTTTTCTAATGTTGTACTAGAAGCAATGAATTTTGAAAATGTAGTATTTACAACGTCTAAAAACGGTGCCAGTGAAATTTTGAATGATGACTTTATTTTCAGCAAGCCCTTTGAGGAAAAAACTATTTCTGCAATTGATAAAATACTAAGAAATAAGGCTTTAATGGCAAAAGAAAAAAAGAAAAACAAAGAAATATCTAAATTATTTTCAATCGAGAAAAATTTACAAAAAACACTTGAAGTGATAAAAGAAATTGAAAAATAAGCCCATAAAAGTTCTGATTGAACTTCCAACTTGGCTTGGGGATTGTGTAATGTCAACTCCTGCAATTGAAAATTTAATTAATTATTTTATAGATATTGAGATTACTGTTATTGGTCCAAGCTCTTCAATTGAGCTTCTTAAGAAAAATCCAAAAGTTATCAAATGTGTCACAATTGATTCAAAAAATAAAATTTTAATTAGGCCCTTCACTGAACTTGGTTTCTTCGACTTCTACTTTACTTTTAGAGGGTCATTTCGAGCTATGATTATTAAATTACTTATCAATGCAGAAAATAAATATCAATTTAATAAAAGTAAATTCAAAAACCGCCATCAAGTTGAAAAATATGTTGACTTTATTAATGATAGCCTTGGGATTAAATATAAAGCTGGTAATTTAATTTGTCACATAGATAAACCTGAGAAAAAACATGATAAAAGAATATTGGGTCTTAATCCTGGAGCTTCATATGGAAGTGCAAAACGTTGGTACTCACAAAAGTTCGCAAAAATAGCAATAGAACTCTCTAGTAGTTTTGATATTCTAATATTTGGAGGGAATAGTGAACTGGAATTTGCTAATTCTATTGAGAATTATTTGATAGAAAACAAAATTCATAACTTTATAAATCTTGCTGGCAAAACTTCTATTTCTGAATTAGCCAAGCATATTTCAAACCTAGATATTTTTATAACAGGGGACAGTGGTCCAATGCATATTGCTGCAAGCTTTAAAATACCAACAGTTGCGCTTTTTGGCCCAACAAACCCAGTTGAAACCTCACAATGGAAAAATCCATACAGCATTATTTTAAAAAAAAATTTAGACTGTCAACCTTGCATGAAAAGAAATTGTCCTTTAAATCACCATAACTGTATGAAGCTTATTGAAGCAGATCAAGTAATTGATTCTATTTCTAAAGTAATAAAGATATAAACCAATTTAATCAAAACTTAACATTGTGTTTTCAAAATTAAAAAACAAATTTTTTTGAAGTAAAGTTAATTTAGCTGGGACTTATTACTATTCTTAGTTATCCTATATTGAGAAATCAGTAAGCCTAAAATAAACATAGATAACAATGCATGCTCATGATGAAAGGTTGTATTAAACCACCCAATAAGAAGATTAATTAGCGTAACACCTAAACCGCTAAAAATAATCCATTCATTTTTTTTGCGAATGAACATTAATTTATTAATTATCCAAACTACATAAAACCAAAACCATAGAAAAATTGTAAAAATTAGAATACCTCCACCGACAAGATAAGTATAGTAAAGGTTATGAGCATGAGAACTAGGTATAAATTGGCTTTGATCAAAAATACCTTTGTCCTTAATTACCGAATCTTTAATATCTTTAATTTCGATCTGATGATAATTTCCAAATCCAATTCCAAGCATAGGATTTTCTTTGAATGCATAATAACTAAAATTGCGAATCTTTTCTCGAGTGTCATCCTTCAAAATACTTTCACTTTGAAGAATTCGTTCTAAAGCACGAGGAGGGTTTTGAAGAAAAGACGTTCCAACAATCAACGATATAAAAAAGAATAAAAGGATCACATTCAACTTTTTCAGTTTAAACAAAAAATAAATAGAAAAGATTAGCGTCACTAAAAGAATCAAGCCAAACGTTGCTCTACTATGTGTATCAATTGTTGAAAAAAATAAAATAATTGATGTTAAGCATAATAGGACTTTTTGATTAAAAGTCAAATTATTAAAATTAAATAATAATAAAGACAAAGAAATAGAATAAGAAATAAGTAGAAATATAGCTGTATGGTTAATATGGCCAACAGAGTAAAGTTCTTCTAGAACACCATTAGTAGAGTAATAGCTATATGCGAGAGTCAAAATTGTGCCAAGTAGAGATAATAATGCTAATTTCTTTATATCCTCATTGGAAAAGTATGTTCTCGAAACAACCCAAGCTATTAGTACGTATCTTAGAACATCACTAAAGCCTCCCCCTGGTAAATTATGAGTCATAACAGCATTAATACTAATCAAAACATCAACTGCAAGCCATAAAAAAAATATAGAATCTATTACTTGCCATCTTCCACCCCAGTCATTATTTTTCTTAGAATAAACAAGCCAGGTAATAACAAATAAAAATGCACAAATATTTTTTAATGCTTCCAATCCAGGTAAAAAAACTAACATCCCCGCTAGAAATAAAAATCTAAAATCAATTTGCAAAAATCTATTCAAAATTCAATAACTCTCATAGTTAATATCAACGGAAGAACCAGTATTAATTACATCTTTAGGATTTGTAGATCTCATATAAGCTATTAAATTTTTATTTAAACTAAGTGCAATATGTAATGGGCCTGAATCTGGACAAACTATTAAAGAATTCTGTTTCATAGTTGAGAGAAGTGCTTGAGATGAAATAGCTGATTTTTCAAGCTTTAGGCTTTTACAGTCCTTTCTAAAATTGGATATATCCATTGAAGCAATGGTTATTTCAGGAAAATTATACATTCTATTAAAAACATCTACAAAGTTATCAATTTGTTTACTTGGTATATTTCGATTTATATCAGTAGATTGAGGACATATTAATATTTTTTTATGTATCTTTTTTGAATTTATTTCATTAATCTTCCAAACTTTCTTAGGCAATTTCAAATAAATTCTTACAACTTGATAGTGATTAACAATTTCTGGCTTATGGAAGTCTTTGTAAAATAAGAATTTTTTACAGAAACTCAAATAAAAATTACTATCTATCCCATTAGACCAGGGGTTAAAGCCTATATCAAAATCCCTTAATTTTAATAGCTTCATTAACTTGTAAAACTCAATCGGATTCCGTTTATTAAATGCAAAACATTCAGTGCTAGGTATGATTTCTTTAACATAAGGTTTCATTTGTTTAGGACATATTACTAAATACTCTTTATCAGGAAATGAAGTTATAAACTCTCTAATTACAACTAGGTCGATTACAGTATCACCATAGCGTGTAAAAATTGAAAAAAGTACTGATTTTGCTTTTTTAATATCATTAAGAGTTGGGGGCTTTGATCTTAAATTTTTAGTTTTAACACTTAAAAAATAATTAATCATCACCAAAGGCCTTTTTGTTTCATTTCTTCAATATTCTTCTTACATATTGAATCCCAGTCTACAAATGGCGTCATTACACTTTCTGTCATGTGAGTTGAAAGCCCCTTAATAGGTGAAACACAGATTGCTTTATTTCGAAAAAATAAACGCCCATAAACTTTTTCACTTAACTTTGCATCACTTGGCCTTATTGCTGATTCCTTAATTTGCTTTTCAAATAATTTGATACTACTTGATTGCAATAAAAAAGTATGAGTTGTATTGCTTATTTGACGCCAATGACAATGCTTAGAAAGGAAAATATAAGACAATCTTTTCCATGGGGGCAAATAACGGTCTGGATAATCTGGTGGGTGAATAATTAAAGGAATTTTTGAAAGATCTCCAATAATTCTATTGATAAAATTCTTCTTTTTTGATGAAGTTTCTAAATACTTCTCTTTATTCTGAATCAACTCTGTAATATAGTTAAATGTTTCTGGAGTATGCAGGTAATCATCTTCACACAAATACACCCATTGCTCAGAAGGGACTTGTATCGCAATTGAAATTTGCTTTTGTAAAGATTTTGCAGCACTTCCAAATTTTTCGTTAAAAATTTCAATATTCTTAAAACTTGTAAAAAAATTTATTAAATCTTTTGACAAGTCATCACCAATAATAATAAATTGAAATTGGCAATCACTTAAAGATTTATATAGACTATAAAAAGAGACTTTTATAGTTTCTAATTTATTCAATCCAAATGGCCTTTTTGAATTATGAACTGACTCAACTTTATCGCATGCTCGAAATAAAACTGTATATGTAATAGACATAGTCTATATTTTGACCACTATTGCACTTCCCGACTTGTCAGGGATTAAAATTGGAACTTCGAGCTTATCGAGAAAAAATTCATCAAGGGCTTTTTTTGAGCCAAGATACTCATTATTACAATCATGTATTATGATTAAACCCCCTTTTGACATCTTAGGATAAAAATATTCTAATCCTGATAATTGAGGATTATATAAGTCAGCATCAAGATGGACTAATGCATAAGAATTATTTGACTTAATATTGGCAGTAGTTTCTGGGAAATATCCCTGGAAGATCTCAATAAGCTCAGATTCTCCTAGGAATTCTCTGACATTCTGCAATGAAACTTCCCACCCACCTATAGATGCTTTACTATTTTCGTTTTCATTAAAAGCATCTCTTTCATCAAACCCCTTGAAAGTATCAAATAGAAGTATTTTTTTATCTGGAAATGCATCATGAAAAAGTCGAGCAGTAGTACCCTCAAATACACCAACTTCTGCTATTAACCCTGGAATATTATTTTTTTTAATATATTCTATTTGGTTTAACAAAAAATAAAGTCTTACTAGGTCGCCCTTCTCATTATTTGGAGAATTTTGAATCCATAGCTTATATATTGATCTAAAATCTTCAATTCTATCTAATTTTCTATGAAAATCAGGCTTATATGACAAGTATAAAGAAGTGTTTAGAGCAATATAATTTGAGAATCTTCTGATTAATGAATTAATCATTTTATTATTTTTCAATCTCTTCTCCAAAAATAATATTTAATGATTAAGTTTAAACAATTAAAAAAATTAATTTAAAAAAAATGAATAATTCAATTTTAGATATTCTACTTATTTTAAACTCTTGAAAACTTCATCAAAAACATTATCTACATCAATTAGCTTCATGCCTTCTTGGCTACGAAGTTTTTTAGGCAATTCATTTTCAAAATATCCATCTTTTTGAATTACTTTATGAAGGCCAGTATCTTGATATGGTCCAAAAACTTTTGAGTTTGTTGGTCCAAACAAAGAAATCGTTTTGACTTTGAGTGCAATAGCTAGATGAAGAGTGCCTGTATCATTTGTAATAAGCAATTCTAGCTGACTTAATGCCTTTGGCAGTTCATCTATCGCAGTCTTCCCACATAAATTTCTAGATAAGTTTAAATCTCCCAAGCCTGACTGAAAAGTCTCGACAAGAGCCTTCTCATAATCAGTCGAACCAAATAAAATAAATTTTATATTTTTAAATTCTTTAATAATTTTTTGTGCAAGACATATAAATCGCTCTACTGGCCAAATTTTATATAAATCCTGAGCACCGAGCTGAATGCCAACATAAGTTATATTTGGATCTTTTTTTAATAAATTTTTCTTATAATAAAAGTGTAGAGGTAGCCGCATTTCTTTTGAAATTACTCTTGGATTAAAAATTCTTAACAGATCTAATTTTTTTTCAATATCATGCTTTAAATTTAGATTTGGAGCATTTAAGAAAATTTTTCTATAGTCATGCTGTTTATTATCAGTCATTTTTAATATGTTTTTAGCACCACTTAAAATTGAGAAAAAAATATCTTCAGGTCCGTTTGAGTGGAAGAGAAATATAGTATCAATATTTTTTTCTCTTAATTTTTTTATTAATTTAAGCTGAGAAAGAAAGCCTGAAGTGTATATCAACATGTTATCAACAAACTCAAATTCTTTAAATAAAGGAAAGATTTTTTTATTTACCAAAAAAGTTACGTTAACATTTGGAAAGCTTTTCCTAAGGCTAATAATAGAGGGTGTTGATAAAATAGTATCTCCTAAACCACTGTTAGAGACAACTAATATATTTTTGAAAGAATTTTTATCAGAAGGCTTTTTGTAACTGACAAGTAACTTATTAATTTGAGCAATTAACTTCATTGCAAGATCACTTTATAAATTTGTAAAATGTTTTTAACCATAGTTTCTTTTGAATAGAACTTAATCATATGATTTCTTACATTGCTTGATTTATTGCCATCCAAATAAAACGAAACTCCATTGACAAGTGCTGAAATATCTTTAGTCTTTACAAGCTTAAAACCATTCTCAAATTGCAAATCTTGAGTACTTCCACTTGAAGTTGCGACAACAGATTTATTCATAAACAGGCCCTGCATGACCGACTGAGGAACGCCCTCTTTTGAATCTGAACTTAATACAAGAATATCTATAGCAGTCAAAAATTCTGGAACTCTATCAGTATGTCCAATCATTCTTACTTGTGAATTTAATTTTAAGTCATTAATTTTATTTTTAATGTTATTTTTTTGGGGGCCATCTCCAGCGATTATAAAAATTAGTTTTTTATTGGGATAACGAATAATCAATTCTTTTGCCATTTCTAGAAATAAATCATGTCGTTTAAATTGTCTCAAAACTGCTAGTATTCCTATAACAATTTCGTTTTCAGTAAAATCAAATTTCTTTCGAGATTCCTTATAGTTATAAATATTTGGGTTAAAAAGTGATGGATCTATACCAGTGGGAATTGATTGAATCCTAAAGGGTTTAATTTGATTAAATTTGATCATATTTGACTTAACACTTTCGCCAGTAGTAATAATATAATCGGCCAAACGATTTATAAAATTAAAATGTGATGGCCTTATAGGATTAGAAAGATGGCGAGTTCTAATAAATTTTTTTCTCGTCATCTTTGCAGCGAGTCCACCAACCCACGTATCTTTCCCACTATGAGTATTAATAATATCAATAGAATATTTATTAATTATTCTTCGAAGAGCAAATAAAGTCAAAAAGTCTATGTTGCCTCTAAAGGGAAGAATAAAAACCGTAATATTGTTCTCAATAGCCTTTTTTTTAATTATAGACTTATCACGACAAGCTAAAAAAACCTCCACTCCATTTGCGCGAACTTCAAGCATTTCATCAATAATTCTCATCTCCTGACCACCCCAACCATTTGACCATTCAGTATGCAAAACCCTAATTGAATTACTCATTTATCATTTCCTTAATTTGATTCTTAATCTTAATCATATCAAGGCTCATCAAACAATCACTGATCTTAGTTCCATTACATCCATCCTTTCCGCAGGGTTGACAAGCTCTACTTTCTGAAAAAACCCTGTGCTTGCCCATTTTTTGCATTCCACTAACTTTGTTATAGCCAGACTGCATTAAACTATTATCCCATGGTCCCCAATGGCAAGCACCACTTGGGCCAAAAAAAGCCAAAACAGGAACGTCATTAGCAGCGCTTATATGCATTAGTGCTGTGTCTACTCCAATAAATAGTTTAGCTTTTTTGTTAAGTGCTGCAGCCTGCTTCAAAGTTAAAATTCCAGAAAGATTAACAGGATTAGACTTAGCGAGTACCATAATACGTTGAGCCTTCTGAATTTCCAAGTCATCTTCAGATGCTGTTATAACGACCCTTAATCCTAGTTCTAACTCGCAATAATCAATTATTTGAGACATTGTATCATCAGAAATGCACTTGAAAAGCCATCGAGAAACTGGATGAATATGAATAAAACTATCTAATTTATTAAGCTCCTTATTAATTATTCCTTGATCATAATCACTCCAAAAAATTTCAACTCTTTTGTTGATTACTGGGATGTTTAAAACTTGAAGAGGATCAATGTTCGTCTCAATTGTGTGTCTTAATTTTTGTTCAGGCAATGGATGAGTAATATTATTTCTTAAAAA
>TARA_B110000008_G_scaffold263845_2_pt1 | contig 11610 bp, 11 predicted proteins | sample TARA_B110000008 | Tara Oceans TARA_B110000008 (sample SAMEA4396496) | marine metagenome | biome: Westerlies Biome; feature: [DCM] deep chlorophyll maximum layer (ENVO:01000326); material: water (ENVO:00002006), including particulate matter (ENVO:01000060) such as... | depth 40 m
TTTTGACTACAATCCAAGCGATCGTTTTCGCTCCATGCATGTCTTTGATGCCAGTTATGTTGAGGGCTTGTGTCATCATGAACTCTTTGCGCTGCGCTGTGCTTGGTCGGAGATGTATGGTCGTATGGTGCATCTGAATGAAGCGCTCCCTAAGCATGATTTAAACAAGGAGCGTCCGATTCGGGTGGGATACGTTTCTGCTGACTTCGGGGAGCATCCTGTTGGTTATTTTGCTCGGGCAGTTTTATTGCGACACGATCGAGAGCAATTCGATGTATTTTTCTACTCCCAGCGAGATGCCGTCAGTGAGGATGATGCGGTTTCTAAAGCCTTTCGTGAATGGGTGGGCGAATCGAATTGGCGCTGGATCAAAGAAATGCATCCTTTGGAGCTGGTGCGCCAAATTCGCGCGGATCAAATCGATATTTTGGTGGACCTCTCTGGGCATTCCAAAGGCAATCGCCTAGATGCCTTTTGTAATCGATCTGCTCCGGTGCAAGTTAGCTGGTTAGGCTTTCCTGCCAGTACGGGAATGAGCCAAATGGATTATCGTTTTTCGGATGCGATTGTGGAGCCGTATGCGCTGGCAGACGCTTACAGTTCGGAAACCATCTGGCATTTGCCGAATGGATTTCATGCCCTCGAAATGGGGGATGACTTGCCGGATCCGGCTGAACCTCCTTGTCTTGAAAACGGCTACATTACTTTTGGCTCCTTCAATAATATCAATAAAATTGGCTTGAAAACTTGTGAATTATGGGCGCAGGTCCTGCGTAATATTCCGCAGGCACGTTTACTGCTTAAACACAAGACAATGGAAATTTTTGCCAACCGAGAGTCGATTCGCTCCTTCTTTGTAATGAATGGAGTGGACCCTCAGCGTATCCGCTTCATGGGGGTGACACCGCGGCGTGCCGACCATTTTGAAAATTACGCGCATATGGATGTTGCCCTGGATCCAGTTGGTTACAATGGAACCACCACCACCTGCGAAGCATTGTATATGGGGGTTCCGGTATTGACGCTGCAAGGGGATCGTCATGCGTCCCGTGTTTCTTCCAGTCTCTTGCATCGTATGGGTATGGAGGGGTGGGTCGCTAAAGATCCTGAGCAATTTGTGCGAATTGCACAAGCTGCCAGTGCCCAGCCGCAAGCGCTCAAAAAGCGCCGCGCCCGGATGCGAGAGGATTACAAGAATTCAGCTCTCAACGATGGTGCTGGGCTCGCTCGCGAAATGGAGGCCGCATACCAAGCGATGTGGCATAAGCACTGTGAAAAATTTTCAACGAAGTCTACGAATTAGTTATGAATGCAAGCTCAGAAGAAACTGCCTATCCTGCGGAAGTATTAGCCGCCCATGAACAATCTTTAGTATTGGCACAAGCGCCCGCAGCGACGCGTGACCAAGTAAAATTATTGGAACAGCTACGCATCGCGGCTGAAGGCGGTCATCCGCGCGCTCAATGTAATTTGGGCTATCTGCATGCCGTGGGTGATGGTGTTGAGGCCGATGCCGCGGAGGCGGTCCGCTGGTTTAAGTTGGCTGCGGAACAAGAAGACGTACAGGCGATCTATAATCTGTCTCAGATGTACCAAGGGGGGCATGGCGTGGAGGCCGACTTGGCTGTCGCTATTGAGCTTTTGAGAAAAGCAGCGAACGCGGGGCATCCAGATGCGCTCTACAATTTAGGCATCTTTAGTTATAACGGAGGCGAGGGTATTGAGCAAGACCATCGAGCTGCGTTTATATTTTTTGAAAATGCCTCAACTGTCGGACATAGCGAAGCCCTATTCAGTCTTGGGCTTTGCTACAGCATGGGACACGGCGTGACTAAGGATGATCACAAAGCAGTGGAGCTGTATCAAAAGGCCGCAGACAAAGGGCATGCCAATGCACTCTATAATCTAGGGCTGTATTACTATTACGGTGAAGGTGGCTTAGCGAAGGATTTAAAGCAGGCGGAAAGCTTATTCAAACGCGCCGCTGATTTGGGACATGAAAAAGCCGCCTCCGCAGCCGCATCGGTGGCTGAAGAGCTGAAGGCATCCGATGCGGGCGCTGGTCAGTCCTTTTCGGGGATTCAGTTGTGAGGGGGGTAGTTGGAAATAGATGAATGAATCCATCGAGGGAGTAAAAGGAAGGCATCGCATTGAAGGGGATTATATTAGCTGGAGGAACGGGCAGTCGCTTGCACCCGATAACGCTTGCAGTCTCGAAACAGCTGATTCCGATCTATGCTAAGCTCAAGAGACCCATTGCCAGTTCCGATGTCTAATAATGTAAAAAAACATGCTGAATTAGCAGTCTGGGTCAATGAGGAGCGCCTGTCGCAGGGCGTTGCGGGCGTCGTCTTTGCCGATCGCGATGGTACTCTCATTGAGCACGAACATTATTTGTCAGATCCTGATCGGGTATTTCTGGTGCCAGGTGTGGCCGATGCAATTAAGCGACTACTGGATCAAAATTATGCTTTCTTTCTCCATACAAATCAGTCGGGTGTTGGGCGAGGATACTTTTCGATGGATGATGTTTTCGCGTGTCATTCTAGGATGCTGGAGCAGATCGGGATTACTGAGGATGAGCTGGGCGGGTGGTGTATCGCTCCCGAATCTCCAGCAAGTGATGTCCTCTACCGCAAGCCGTCGCCTCGATTTATCGATGAGGTTGCTGAGCACAATGAAGCGGGTAAATTTAATTGCCACATGATTGGCGACAGTTTGTCGGATCTACAGACTGCATGGAATGCCGGTATTCAAGCGTGGGCTGTTACCTCCGGCGTGAATTCGATCGATTATTTCGAAGACTTAGTTTCACACTCTGCTGATTTTTCCATTCAGCTTGATTTCGCCAAATGTGTTGATTTGATTCTTCAATCCGCATGAGCTCCTCCTCGACACCAACAGCTATGACACCGCAGCAATTTTTTTCCGAGTATGCATCCGAGCTGGGGCGCTGCTTACATGATTTCGATTGGGCGGCGCTAGTGCCACTGGTGGATGTACTGAATGAGATTAGACGCAGCAAAAAGAGTCTATTTATATGCGGGAATGGCGGGAGTAGCGCGAATGCGGATCACTTCGCCAATGATTTCATTTATGGTATTAGTCAAGCGGGAGAGGGGATTCATGCAATTAGCCTGAGTTCCAATTCGGCTGTCCTCTCTTGCTTAGCAAATGATCGCAGCTATGCGGATGTTTTCAGTTGGCAGATTAAAAATGCGGCACAAGCGGGTGATGGCTTGATGGTACTTTCGGGGAGCGGGAATTCACCCAATATCATTGCGGCAATTTCTGAAGCGAAGAAGCTGGGGTTGTGTACTATGGGGATATTGGGTTTTGATGGAGGTGCCTGTAAAGCGCTGCTCGATTATCCCGTTCATTTTCCAGTCAATGATATGCAAAAGAGCGAGGACCTGCAGCAGGTTGTTGGGCATATGCTCACTCGCGCCTTGTCCGAGCGGATCCGCTCCTAATCTTAAAATGAATCAAATTTTCAATAAGGTGGCAGTCATTGGTAGCAACTCGTTTTCGGGTGCGTCCTATGTCTCGTATCTTTTAAAGCAGGGGTATCAGGTCATAGGTTTCAGTCGCTCTACTGAAGCGGATACAGTCTATTTGCCTTATCGCTGGTTGGAACAAGATATCCTCGCTAATTTTACTTTTGTCCAAGCTGATTTGAATGAGGATCATGCGGATTTGGTCGCTAAGCTCGCGTCCTTTCGGCCTGCTTACATTGTCAATTTCGCGGCGCAGGGTATGGTAGCTCAGAGTTGGGAGACTCCGCTGGACTGGTACCGTACCAATTTATTGGCGCAAGTCGCCTTACATGATTCCTTGCGTGGCTTTGACTGGATTGAGAAATATGTCCACGTCTCGACGCCTGAAGTTTATGGTGCGACTGAGGGCGTGATCGAAGAGAACTTTCAGTATAATCCCAGTACGCCCTATGCAAGCTCGCGAGCCGCCTGTGATTTGCACCTAATGAACTATTTTCGCAATTACGGTTTCCCTGTTGTTTTTACTCGAGCCGCTAATGTTTATGGACCGGGGCAGCAACTCTATCGGATCATTCCCCGTGCGATACTTTCGGCTCTAAGTGGTGATAAGCTCTCGCTGCATGGCGGTGGAGTTTCTGTACGGTCTTTTATCCACATCGATGATGTGGCCGCAGCGACGTGTTCACTTATGACCGCTGGTCAGCCGGGTGAAGTGTATCACATTTCAACCGATCGATTTATTTCAATTCGAGATCTTGTCGCGATGATTGCAGCGGGGCTGGACCTAACACTTGAGGCGGTGGCGGATGTCGGCCCGGAACGTGCCGGTAAGGATAGTATTTATGCATTGTCTTCTCAAAAGCTACGGAGTGAATTCAATTGGAGCGATCGCATTTCACTGGAAGTTGGCATTCAAAAAACCGTAGATTGGTTGCATCAGTATTATTCCATTTTAAAACAACATAACCCAAACTATGTGCACAAACCTTGAAATTAAAACAGTCCTGATTACCGGAGGCTTTGGATATGTGGGAAGTCGTTTGACTCCATTATTGTTAGCGCAGGGATACCGGGTTCGCGTGTTGGACCTAATGCTCTATGGTGATGATGGCTTGCTCGCATTACAGTCCAGTGCAGCTTATTCTGAATGGAAGAGTCGCTTTGAATTGATACGTGGGGATATCCGAAATGCGGAGATCGTGGACCAAGCGGTGGCTGGCATCGATGCGGTGATACATTTGGCGGCGATTTCGAATGACCCCACCGGAGAGATTGATGAAGTATTAACGAAGCAGGTTAATTTCGAAGCGATCGGTCTGCTGTTGAATCGGGCCAAAACCGCGGGAGTGACGCGTTTTATTAATGCCTCTTCCAGCAGCGTTTTTGGTATCAAGGATGTGGACGACGTGACGGAAGAGCTGGAGCCGGAGCCCATTACATTTTATTCCAAATACAAGGCGCTTTCGGAATGGTTAGTGATTGCGGCGTCTTCAGCGGGTTTTACGACAGTGAATATCCGTCCGGCGACTGTCTGCGGTGTTTCCCCCAGGCAACGCTTTGATCTGACGGTTAACAAGTTGACTGCAGATGCGCTGAGTAAGGGAGTGATTACCGTGCATGGTGGCGAGCAACGCAGGCCGAATGTCGGCATGACTGATATGATCAATTTATATGCTGATTTGCTTAAAATTGATGGAGAGAAGCTCAATGGGAAAACGTTTAATTTCGGGTTTGAGAATCACAAGGTGATTGAAATTGCAAAGCTCATCCAGCAGGAACTGTCCGATGTGGGTGTGAGAATCGAGGTGACTGCGACTTTTGATAATCGCGATTACCATATCTCCTCGCAGAAAATACTGAAGGAGCTGAGTTATCAGACCGTCAGTTCGATTGGCCATGAAGTGGCGTTGTTACGGGCAGCCATGGATGCGGGAGAGTATGCCGATATTGATGCTCCAAAGTATTACAATATGCAGGCCATGGAATTAAGGCGTTGCCAAGATTCATACAGTTTTCTCTCAAGAACTTAGGCAAGCCGAAGCATGGAAAGCGCTGACAGTGTAAAAATACCTGTCCTTAATATGGACAATTCAAAGTGGGTCGCTTTTGACGATGCGCTTGGATTCTTTGCGGAGCTAAAGCGGGCGGGTGATACGATTGTCCAGTGTCACGGCACTTTCGATTTGTTGCACCCCGGTCATGTCATTCATTTAGAAGAAGCGAGCAGTTTCGGGGATCGACTGGTCGTTACACTTACTGCTGAAGAGCATGTGAATAAAGGACCCGGCCGGCCTTATTTTAATGATGAATTGCGTGTTAAATTTCTGAGCTCGTTACAATGTGTCGACTATGTCGTGGTGATTCCTTTTCCAGCTGCGGTTGAGGCAATTGAGGCGGTGCAGCCAAATTATTACTGTAAGGGTAAGGAATACTCGGACAGTGAGAATGATGCCACCGGCAATATCGACGATGACATTGCTGCTGTAGCTCGGGTGGGTGGGGACATTCGTTTTATCGGTTCCGTGGTGTTTAGCTCAACCCGTTTACTCAATAATTTTTATCAGACGAGCTCGCCAGAGGTTAAATTATTCTGTCAGGAATTGTCCAAGAGCTGCTCGCCAGATCGGTTCCGCGAGTTGGTCGAGGCTTTTAGTGAATTGAAGGTTTTAGTCATCGGGGATATTATTTTTGACCGTTATACTACGGTGAATGTACAGGGGCTGACTTCAAAAGGTAAAGTGGTCTCCACTCGCATGATTGAAGAAGAAACACAACCTGGCGGTGCACTGGCCGTATTCCGGCATATTCGAGAGTTCACTGAGCATGTGAAATTACTCAGTATTGTGGGAAAAGAACCATGGCTTGAAGAAGCACTGACCGAGTATGTGCCTCCTGAGAACGATGAGATCTTGCGTCTTCCCGATTTTACTACGATTGTAAAACAGCGTTTTATTGAACCACAGGCTCTCGGAAAAGAAATTAATAAGCTCTTTTCCGTAAATCACATTGATTCGCAGCACCCTAATGGCATGACACAAAAGATGATCTGTGAACGTTTGCAACGGCAGATTAAAAACTTTGATTTGGTCTTGGTGATGGATTTTGGTCACGGAGTGATGCAGGCAATGGTGCGAGAGATGGTGCAGGAGCATGCCCCGTTCATGGCTTTGAATTGTCAGACCAATAGTAACAATTACGGATTTAATTTAATAAATAATAAATATCGGCGAGCGGATTCATTTACAGTTGATACGGCTGAAATGATGTTAGCCGCGGGTAACAAGTCCTGTGTGATCGAGGACGAATTGAAAACATTACGTACTCATCTTGGCGCTGAATATGGTTGGTTGACGCGAGGTGGTGATAAAACGGTCGGCATCAATGACAATGACGAGTCCTGCGGTTTGGATGCACTGGAACAAACCGTCATTGATACGGTAGGCGCGGGAGATGCATTTTGTGCTTTAGCCTCAATGGGCGCAGCCAGTGGTTTATCTTTAGAAATGAGTACTTTTATGGGGCAGCTGGGCGGATCGCTTGCCGTGGGAATCGTTGGTAATCGTGAGCCAATTGAAAAGTCTAAGATTCTAAAAGGTGGTATGTCTTTGCTTACTTATTAATGAATGAAATCAGATTTCACATTGAAGGATCTGGCCAATGAACTTCGTTATGCACTGGTTAAAGCTTCTTATGATACGGGTGCCCCACACCTGGCATCCTGTCTTTCCTGCGTCGATCTCTTGACTCTGATTTATTTTCGTTTTGCCCATATAAGCATTGAAAATGCGGATGATGCAGCACGCGATCGTGTTATTTTAAGTAAGGGGCATGCGGCTTCTATTTTATATCAGGTTTTAAATCGAAAAGGCTTAATTTCAGACGAAGTGCTGCAAAGTTATGCCAGAGACGGTGGAGTATTGGCTGAACATCCGGGGCCGGACTGTGCTCCAGGAGTGGAATGGGCGACGGGTTCGTTGGGGCATGGTTTATCTGCTGGCTTAGGGATGGGTTTAGCTGCTCGAATTCAAAAGCACGATTATCGAGTTTTTGTCGTACTAGGCGATGGTGAATGCAATGAGGGCAGTGTGTGGGAGGCGGCTCTTTTTGCCAGTGCTCAGAAGATGTCCAATTTAACCGTATTTATAGACTTTAATAAATGGCAGGGCACGGGACGAAGCCAAGAGATCATGTCTTTGGATCCTCTAATGGAAAAATGGGCGGCCTTTGGATGGCACAGTGTCGATGTGGATGGGCATGATTTGGATGCGATTTCTGCCGTTTATAAGCAGTGTCGGCATGCTGAGAAGCCGACGGCTATTATCTGTCATACGATCAAAGGTAAGGGGGTTTCTTTTATGGAGGATGACAATAATTGGCATTACAGAATCCCTAAAAAAGCCGAAGTTATGATGGCGGGAGAGGAGCTCGGTCAGCTATGAGAAATGCATTTGCGCAGGAAATTGTTGCCTTAGCGGAGCAGGACTCACGGGTCGTATTGCTGTCTGGCGACATTGGTAATCGTTTGTTTGATTGTTTTAAAGTGCAGTTTCCGGATCGATTTTATAATTGTGGCATCGCAGAAGCCAACATGGTGACTATGGCAGCTGGAATGGCTAAATGCGGATTGAGGCCTTATGTTTATACGATCACTCCATTTGTTACCTATCGGGTGATGGAGCAGATTCGATCGGATGTTGCGTATCATAATGTTCCTGTCGTCATTGTCGGCACCGGATCGGGTTTGTCATATGCGTCATTGGGGGCGACGCATCATTCCTTAGAAGAGGTAGCCATGTTGAGGACTCTACCCGGTATGAATGTCACCGCTGCGGGTGATGCTTTTGAAGTGAAAGCCCTTTTGCGCTCAGCTTTGAAATTAGATTCTCCCAGCTACATCCGGATCGGGAAGAAGGGGGAAGCATTGGTTCATGCCGCCGTGCCGGAACTAGAGATTGGCAAAGCACATGTACTACAGCGTGGGGGTAGGGTTGCTTTGCTGGCTTTCGGGAATGTTTTAGCTTTAGGCGTCGAAGTTTCGAAACTTTTAGAGCAGCAATCCATTGAACATTCATTATATAGCTTTCATACGGTTAAGCCGCTGGATAGCGACACCTTGTGGGCTCTAGTGCAATCCGCTGACTTATTGGTGACGCTGGAAGAACATAGTCTGATTGGCGGCTTTGGCAGCGCGGTGGCAGAGTGGTTTGTGGATCTGCAGATTAGCTCAGCCAAGTTGTTACGATTTGGGACACCAGATGCGTTCTTTCACCTAAGTCTTACGCAAGCGCGCGCGCGGGAGTTGTCTGGTTTGGAGCCTTTGACGATTCATGCTAAAATTTTAAATCAATTGGAACAAGTGGTATTATGAAGTTCACGGCAGCCGTACTCGTCGAACAAAACCGACCATTAGAATTCATGGAGTTGGCTGTTCCGAAGCTTTCCTATGGGCAGGTCTTGGTTAAGCTGACAGCCAGTCGCATCTGTGGTTCGCAATTAGGTGAGATCGTTGGAGTCAAGGGACCAGATCGTTGGTTGCCACACTTACTCGGACATGAGGGGGCTGGAGTTGTGGTTGAGACGGGGCCAGAGGTCTCAACCGTTAAATTGGATGATAAAGTGTGTTTGCATTGGCGCCCCGGGCAGGGCATCGAATCCCGAGCGCCGAAGTACCAATCCGGAAATCAAATAGTTAATGCGGGGTTCATTACGACCTTTAATGAATATGCTGTTATTTCTGAGAATCGACTGACTGCAGTTCCCGACAGCTTAGATGACGAAATTACCTGTCTTTTGGCCGATACCTTAACGACAGGATTTGGGGTTATTGTAAATGATGCGGCCGTCAAGATTGGTGAATCTCTGGTAATCTTCGGTGTGGGTGGAATTGGTTTGGGGGCTGTATTGGGCGCGAAGTTGGCGGGTGCTTATCCGATTGTCGCGGTTGATTTATTTGACCACAAATTGAAGAAAGCTGCGCAGTACGGAGCCACACATACATTATTGGCGAATCAAGTCAGTTTGAATGAAGCCATCTTGGAAATCGTAGGCCAATCGGGGGCTGATGTTGTGATTGACGGGACTGGTGTTCCCGCTGTTATAGAATCTTGCTATGACCTGACTAAGGCGAAGCAGGGGAGGACGGTTTTATTTGGAGTGATGCATCACGAAAAACGAGTGTCACTGCACACCTTGCCATTGCACTTTGGCAAGGTTTTGACGGGCTCCGAGGGAGGGGGCTCAGTGCCGCATCAGGACCTACCAAAATACATTCGAATGATCGAGAATGGTCGATTGGATACGTCTGGGTTTGTTTCGCATCGCGGCAGCTTGTTGGAAGTTAATGCCATGATTGCCAAAATGCGCGCAGGGGAAGTCATTCATTCAATTATCCATTTTTAATTTTGAGATTTCTCTTATGATTATCGGCGTTGATTTTGATAATACCATTGTTTCATACGATAACGTTTTTTGGAAGGTAGCAAAAGAGCTGGGTTTAATATCCGAAGGGTTGCCAGTGAACAAAAACGCAGTTCGAGATTTTTTACGTGAGTCAGATCAAGAAGATAAATGGACCGAGCTGCAGGGGTACATATACGGAGCTCGTATGGAAGATGCTGGCCTATTCCAAGGCTTTGATACCTTTTTATCTAGAGCTAGTGCGTTAAATCATAGGGTCTGTATTGTCAGTCATAAGACAAAAAAACCTTACCTTGGTAGAGCTTATGATTTGCATGCTGCTGCAATAGGCTTTCTTGAAGAACTAAAACTCGAACAATTTGGGCTGGACCTGTTAGATGTATACTTTGAAGTTTCAAAAGAGCTAAAGATTGATCGGATTCGTAAACTAAAATGTGATGTGTTTATCGATGATTTGCCAGAGATTTTCTCCGATGCAGAATTCCCTGAAATTTCCAAAGTTCTGTTTGATCCTTTTCATTGTCATCCGCTTGAAGCAGGTTATATGAGTTGCCATAGTTGGAATGACGTCACTCAAGCCATCATATGCTAGAATTTAAAGACATTGGCATATCTGAAAAAAACTTGAACGGGATTGTCGAGCGAGTTGATGGATCAATTTTGTTGAATATAAGAAAAATTGCAAGTGGTCGCAATAATCGATCTTATTGTCTGTGTACTCGCGCGGGGCATGAATATTTTCTTAAAGTGTATTTTAAGCATCCAAAAGATACGAGAGAACGCTTGATGCATGAATGGGCTTTTTTAAGATATGCAAAAAAAACAGGCATTAAGAATGTGGCTGACCCGATTTGGATGGATGAAAATTTGAATGTTGGGGTTTATACTTTTTTAAAGGGAGATAAGATTACGAGTGACGATATTGATGATGTGAAAATACAATCTGCGATGGATTTCGTATTGCGACTCAACCAAAGTGAAATGTTCGCTGAGGCAAAATCATTACCAAACGCATCAGATGCTTGCTTTACGCCGAATGATCATATTCGTCTACTGAAAACGCGACTATCGATGTTAAATGATTTGCCGGCAGGCGCTGAGGTTTTTGATCGTGCTGTTGATTTTGTGAATGAGAAATTACTACCTAAAGCTGATTTTTATATCTTTAAAGCTCAGAATTATTTTTCGGCCACGTTAGATGATGTTTTCTGTGAAGTGATCTCACCATCTGACTTCGGTTATCATAATAGTATGTTTTCGAAGGGCGGAGACATCTTTTATTTTGATTTTGAATACGCGGGGAGGGATGGAATTGAAAAACTAATCTGTGATTTTTTTTGTCAGCCTAGATTTCCTGTTTCGAACACCTATTTACGTCAGTTTTGTGTGGGCTTGGAGAGCTTGTGCACCGATGGAGAATCAGTCTATCAACGAGTTGAAGTGCTGTATCCCTTGGTCGCTCTAAAATGGTGTTGTATTGTACTGAATGAATTTCTTCCTGTATCCATGGCCCGAAGGCACTTTTCCGATTCTGAAGTCGCTATCGAGAATCAACTGCTGAGGCAACTTCAATTGGCGCACGAGATGCTTAACAAATTTTAAATGTCGAACGTAGATTTCATTTCACTGGTTCACAACTCAACAAAGCGCGATTATGTCGCTAGAGTGAACGATTTTCCGAAGGAAGAAGCTGCTG
>TARA_B110000008_G_scaffold16121_1_pt1 | contig 11605 bp, 6 predicted proteins | sample TARA_B110000008 | Tara Oceans TARA_B110000008 (sample SAMEA4396496) | marine metagenome | biome: Westerlies Biome; feature: [DCM] deep chlorophyll maximum layer (ENVO:01000326); material: water (ENVO:00002006), including particulate matter (ENVO:01000060) such as... | depth 40 m
CGCGAAAAAGCGCTCGCCGCGAAAAAGCGCGCGCGCGACGCGCTTTTTCGCGCGACGCGTCGCGCGCGCGAGACGGCGACGCGCGACGACACGCGAAGCGCGCGGGCGCGATCGAAGGGAACGGGCGTTTAGGGAACGCGCGCGAACGGACGGACGGACGCGCGGACGGACGGCGGACGGCGGACATGCTGACGCGGGACGACAGCGCGAAGGCGCGACGCGGCGACGATTTCGGAAAGGGCGCGACGCCGCGGTGCGTGACGGGGTTCGGCGCGAGCGATGGATCGACGACGACGTCGGCGCGATCGACGCCGTCGACGAGCCCGCCGACGGTGACCGTGGGGGCGTCGACGAGCCCGCGACGGGCGCTGCTCGCCGAGGCGCTGCGATCGCGGGCGCGCGATGGCGCGGACGGGGGAACGACGCGCGACGCGCGCGCGCGACGGTCGCCGAGCGAGGACAGCGAGTATTCGTGCGATGAGAATTTCGTTTTAAAGAGTGCGGGCGGTGGTGTGGATGTCGGCGCGCGCGCGCGCGTTGGGAGCGGGCGAGACGTCGATGCCGACGTGGCGGTGCGCGAGGCGAGGGACGCGGACGAGGGCTTCGCGTGCGAGTCGCGCGCGGCGTCGACGCCGATCGACATCCCGCGCGGGAGCGATGGAATGTTACACTGGAAAACGTGCGTTCAAACGCGCGAGCGAGCGACGCGGGCCGATGCGCGACGCGCGCGAGGCGACGCGCGACGAGCCCGCCCGTTTTCGGGTGTTCTGACCTAACGACTGACGATCTGGTGTGATTCGACCGAATCCAGGCGCCGAAGACGACCGCTCGAACAGCCGCACGTGGCTTGACGAAGCGCGAACGAAGCGCGATCAAAGAAACTGATGATGACGACGACGTGTACTTTTTTATGATTCTTCGAATGATGCGCCCGAGACGTCGCGGGCGGTTTTGCGCGTAAAGGCTTCGAGTCCGCTCCTTCGCGTAATACGCGAAGGAACGATGGAACGCGACGCCTCGTGATTATTTTTTGCCGGTTTAGCTGGCCCAAGCCATATGTATATTCTGCGCCTCAATATCACTCCTTTCGCGCCGAGCAGTGCTGGCACTTGTGTCGATGTAAACTAACATGTTCAATTTTCAAATTCTAAGACTTGCGCTTCGTTCGCGTCGCACTGTACCGCCATCGCGAGGAGAGGACCAATTTGAACGGTGAATAAATCGCAGAGAGCGTTCGATAGCTCGCTTGGTTTATCCTCACGCCGAATGAGGGCGGTAAGGAGCGGGTAGATATCGGAGAGGTGCGTTTTGAAACTCGCCGCGTCGAGCGAGCGAACGGCGTCGAGCGCGTCGACGCACACCTGCGAGTACACGCGCGAGTACTCGCGCAAGTCGACGTCCGATGTCACGGTCTGTAAGCATTCGTAGTTCTTGAATGCGACCGACGCGGTGCGCGCGAGCTGATTCGATCGCGCTTCAGATCCATTCGCCGTTACTTGCAAACCGGCGAGCGTACGGAGCGCCAGAGACGCGGCGCTCGCTTCGACGCCGAGGACGTGTGGACGGGCTTCGTGAATGATGGCTGACACGCGCGGTATCGTTTCGTGCTCGCTGAAACATATGAGCGAAAGTGATGCCTTTGATGCGGTGGCGTACACACCTTCAAGAACATCGAGTAACACGAAGAGTGTGTCGACGTTGAAAGACGCGCGCGACGACGCCTCGGCAGACAAGTCGTACGCGGCGGACACCAGGAGCGCTTGAGTCTTAACGCGCACGATCGCCGCATTGACGTTCACCTCCCATGCGGCATCATCGTGACCTCGAATGAAAACGTCGAAGTCAGGCGTTGTTTCACCGAAAGCCTTCTTCAGCGCCTCCATGCACTGGTGCCACTCTCGCTCCTTGATTGACGAAGCGCCATTGATGAGCAAGCGCTTGAAAGCCACGACGCCGCACGCGGCGAGCTGCTCGTGCGAACGCGACGCGAGACCGCACAATAGCTCGAGCAAATCTGGCATAACTCCGGCCTCGACGATTGGTTCGTGAAACTGCACCGCCAAATCGACGACGAGTTCAAGACAACGCGTACACGTGCCGTACAACCAATCATCGATGTCCTCCGCCGCTACTTCGTACTCGACATCGCCGCCAATCGTTCTCGTGCTCGGCATGATATCCGCACGGACGTGATCAAATATAGGGAAAAGAATGCGTCCGTACACGCGTGACCAAAACCCAGGAGCGAACGAGCCGCCGTGGAACTTGAGCGTGTCGAACAACACCTCGAGCGCTGAGGTGCGAATTTCTGCGCGAGGGTCAAACGTGAGCTCAGAAAGTCCAGCCAAAAGAGGGAACCAAAAGTATGTGTGCGCATCGGCGTCTGTGAAACACGTCGTGGTGACTGTTGACTTCATCTGTGTCACTTCCACGACACCATCCGTCGCGAGCTGCTTCTCCGTCGCGGCGGTTTCTTCCAAGTCTCCGAGCGCGCCTTCGGCGAGCTTGAGAGCGCAAAAGCGCAGAAACGCGAGGGCGTTCAAGCAAACTTCCGAACCCGCCTCAGAGTTTGTGAACGCGACGAGACAATTGACGCAGTCGGTAAACGCCACTGTATCGGTTTCGATGATGTAGTGAAAATGCTCGCGAATAATTCGCTCGATGGTCTGGAACGCCAGCGCCACGATTTGGCTACTTTCGTCCGCCGCCGCCGTGGTGAACACCATGAACATCGACTTCCAACCAGACTTGATATGCGCCACGCGAGCCTGCACCATCTGCGAAACACACCGAATGATGAGCTCTCTGATTTCGACAGCCGGAGACTGACGCATGACGATGACAAATGGTCGCAAAAATTCGTTTTGGAACGAGTAGTTGGCCAATTCGGTACGACTTAAGAATTTCATGGCGAGCTGTCGAAGAGAGTCGACTACTTGCATGGATATTTGCAAGTTTGGCGAGCATCCCACCTTGACAAAGAAGTCGCTCAACACTTGCCATACTCTGGCCCAGATAAAACGAATACGATCCATGTTGAATGAAGCAACCTCGACAATCTTTCCGAGCGCGTACGCTCTCGGATGATTTGAAGACGTTTCTTCAATAGCAAGTTCACACAAGCTTCGAACGAAACCCACGATAGCATCACCGCTGAGATTGACGCTGGCGTGGAACAAATGATCAAGTTCATCGGGATGAAGTTGTTCGAGCACAGCTCGATCAGGTGGGTTCAAACCATCCAAGCCAAGTAAATCAAACTTTTGTTCGACCTCGACAGTGCTCGACGAATCGTCTCGCACGTTAACGTTGCTTGACTGCGGTGCGAGTGGAGACTTCAGTGCTCGGTCTGATGATATCGAACGCCGGAAGAGCCTAGGCCGGGCTTGTTTTTGTGCGTCGTCATCTCTACTGTATCCGGACTCCGAAAACAACGAACTATCGTTGAAACCGCTCGCGAGCGCATACAGATGCTCGTATCTACTCACACAAGCCAGAATTGTAGTCCACATGTCCCCGAGATCGTTTCCATTTTCGATCGCAACGCGCACTAAAGTCTTCACCGCGATGACGTTCTTCGTACGCATTGAGTGTGCATGATGCAAAGAAGTCAACTTTGTAAGGGACGCGATAAATGTGTCTCGAGTCTCTTGCATGCCGAGCGTCGAAGTGACGCTGATGACTCTTCGGAAACACTCCAAACAGTTCGATATCACGGACACACTTTCACTGTCTTCAAATGCAGTACCAAGCAGCGACAGTATGGGATTCCAGATCAATTCAAGCATCGGTTTCGCGCACCCGGCCTCCACGACGGTCAGAAAGCCTTTCGTCGTTGCGGCCCGCGCGCGAACTTGACTTATCAAATCGGCGGTGTCGATTTGTATTGTTTCTTCTTCTCGCTTACCAGACATGAGCGAAAAGAGGACATCCATACCTAATCTAGCGGAAAAGTTGTTCTTATCTTTCTTTTCCGCGGCGCTCAGAGCCACCTCTGCTGGCTCCTTCAATTTGATCTCGTTATTCACGATGCGGTCGTACAAATCCTCGAGCACCTCGCTCGGCAAGTCTTGTCCGTCGTCGATCCCTCTGTTATTCCGAACAAACCCTTCCTTGGTCATTTTATTCTTAACCTGTGGGTTATGCGCGTCCGTATTAAGCATGATGACAGAAAACGCCAAGACGTAAGCGGTGTCGGCACTCTTGTACACTTCCGGATTCAACTTATGGTAGCGCTCGGCAAACTTCTCCATGAGCCTATCGATTTTTTGAGACTCACCTGGGAGGCGAAAGCCTTCTAAAAACTTGCGAATCGCGTCGTCAAGAGTTAGAGATGTGAAATCTAGCGCGTCAACGTATGCGTGCATGACCTGTAGCATCGGATCGTCGCGTTCACCCAAGTAATCGCCGACTACAGTCTTGTCCAGCCCAGGCGTCGTGCGTAAGAACTCGGCTATTTCATTGTGAGACGTCCCAAGGCGCCCAATCGATTGCAGATAAGCCAGACCTTTCTTCGCTTTCTTGTTGAAGAGAGTGATTCCCTCTTGGAACTCTTGCTTATCAGCCTTGAGCTTCGCTATGCTATCACCCAGATCCGCCGGGCTGCTCGTCTTCAAAGGTGTCGAAAATCCAGACTCAGATTCTTCCACGACGTCGTGCTGACTATCGCTCGTGCTCGCGTCGCCACCACTTTGTACCCTCACCCAATCGTCAAGTGATGCGACGAGGGTCGTCAAACATTCAAGCGCTTCGAGCTTGAGCACGGACTCGCGGGCCGCCTCTGGGCCGCTCGCCTGACTGACATCGACACCCTGCGCGATGCGAACCAAGGACAGAACACAGCGCTCGAACACGTTTTGGCTGTCTAAATCGCAGTCATAGTTCACGAAGAGATCAACCATGAGCTGCGAGTCGGCGCAGATGATTTGAAATCCCTTGACGAGCGTCGCGCGTTGATTGTATGCGCTCAACGGCGCGCCCTCCACGAGCTCGAGCGGCTTGAGCAACAACATAGGGAAAAAGAAACCAATTTCAGCCTTGAGGTAGGCCCGGTATCGAGTAAGCAGAGTCAAAAAGATTGAGCACGCTAGCTGATACGCTTCTGGAACATTAGGTGTCGCGTTGCTGACGATTGCGTCGCACAGATATTCACGCATGGCGTCGGCAAAACGTGAGCTCGAAGAAAATGCATCCCCGGCGTTTTCGATGATAATCTTGAGCAACTGCAGCGACAACACTTTGCTTCGAACGAGCGCAACACCATTGATGTCGGAGCCTGGTTTTTTCGAGAGCTTGCACAGCGACCTAAAAACTAAAAAGGCATCTGTTTCGAGCTCAGAAGCTTGTTCTGTGCCCGAGGTGCGAGCGGGCGTCATAGCTCCCGGCGAAAACGCGTCCAACGACTGCGTCACCGCGTTCGGAGTCATAGGGGCGGTATCATTATCGAATTCGCTCTCCGTAATCTCGTGCTCGATTGCGTCCGATTTCACCACCGCGTCTGGGTCTGAAAAGTAATTGAACGATCCCACCGAATTCATATCCGTCGTGACTTTATTTACGAACGACTGTACCGCTGCCGACATGGCCGTAACGCCGTCAACTTCGGCTTCGGAACCAATCGGTCGAAGCAGGTCCGCAACGACAATAGTCGGCGCTGAAGCGTGCGGGTCATCCGCCTCCAAACGATGAAAAACAGTCGTCAACATTTGCGTTAGCGTCGCCTTGGCTGTGTTTTGATTCACCTCTGACTTGCTCGAAAGGTAAATGTTGTAGCACGTCCGCACGACGCGCAAGAGCGCTCTATCGTGCACCTCGAACGTACGACTGCTCACTGCGGTGAGTATGCTCTTCAACACTTGTAACTCGACCGCCTCGTCTCGCACCTCCGCGGCGCCGCAGATCGCGTCCACGATTTCACCCGCGTGATTTCGCGCACCCGACGGCTCCGATTCGTCCCGCTCGCGCGACGCCGCGACCGTATCGCTCGCAACGTCGCCGTCATCCCGCGCGTCGACATCAGCCACGGCCTCCGCTCGTCCAGCCGCGTCGCTCGTCGACTCGAACCGCTCCAGCGTCCCGCCCGCGAGCGTCGCCCGTCCCTCCACCAAACCTCTCGAGATGAGCACCTGCACCGCTCCCAGCGCGGCCGCGATCACGCTCGCCGACCCGCTGTCCATCGCCGCGCGCAGTGGTGGCAGCACGACATCCATCTGCGCCTCTCGCAGCGCGTCCCCGCGTCCGCTCGTCGTCGTCGTCGTCGTCGTCGACGCCTTCGTCCCCAACGATTCAAACGTCCCATCCCGCGTCATCGCTCGCACCGCATCGATCGCATCGATGATAGCCGCGTGTTTCTTCGTCCCGCACGCGCGCTGGACGCGCTCGAGCGCGCCCTCGACGACGTCCACCGCGCCAGATGGCATCTTTCGATTCGCTCGAGAATCGCCGCCTCACGTCACCGTCTCGCGCGTTCGCGACGCGTTCGCGATCGACGCGCGTTCGCGATCTCGCGCGTTCGCGCGCGCGCGCCGGGCGCGGTCGCGGCGTCGCGCGTCGCGGTGTCGCGGTCGCGGAGTCGGCGACGGCGATGTCGTGGCGCGAGTAATCCGCATTCGGCGCCTCTCGACGCGCGATGTCGTACTTCGCGCTCACGGTGGTGAGCGCGAACGACGTCCCGATATACACGCGCGACTTCACCGCGCGCGAAGACGACGGCGCGCGCGCGGAGGTGCGTCTGAGGGCGAATGTTTGTTCGAACGCGCGAAGGATGCGAGACCGCGCTCGGAAGACTGACGACGACGACGACGACGACGACGCGCAGACGAGCGCGCCGCTGGACGCGCCGATGCGCGAACTCGTCGTGCGCGCGGCGCTCGATTTCGTGGACGAACGGTCGTGGGAGACGAACGCGACGTACCTGCGCGTGGTGGATCGATTCAACGACGTCGACGCGCACGCGCACTGCGCGCCGACGCGCGCGCGCATGGTGTTGCTCACGAACGGCGCGAGGACGAGCGGAGGCGAGGAAGCGGTGCGAGGGTTTTTCGGCGAAGTGCACGAGGCGCTGGCGATCGCGACGATGAATCCGATGCTCGGCGAGGACGAGGCGTTGGGGAGCGCGTTCGACGAGCGAGCGCGGTCGGCGGCGGCGCGGCGGTTGGGCGCGCGCGCGCCCGAGTGAAGAGCGCGGAGAGCGATGGTGTGTAGATGATGTATTTTATATAGTCATAGTCGTGGTCATAGTCGTCGTAGCGCCGCGTGCGGTGCGCGTTAGGAATCAACCGTCGGTTCCGGTTCGCGACGAAACGACGCGACGCGTCGCGGCGACGCTCGCGACGGCGCTCGACGCCACACCGCGACGCGCGCGAACCGCCGTCGACGCGCGAAGCGATGCACGCGTCCACGTCGACCGCATCGATCGCGTCCGCGCGCGCGCGCGGCGCCACCGCGTCGTTTCGCGCGCGAGTTCTCGCGCCGCGTCACCGCGCGCGCACGACGATGACGCGCGCGGAAGCCGCGGGATCTGTGCGTCGAGAGGTGCTGAAGAAGTCCGATCGCGCGAAGCTCGATCCGAGCTCGGACGCCGCGTTCTACGCCCAGCCGCGCTTCGTGACGCACGTCGACGACGATTTCATCAGCAAAGTGACCGAGTTGTACAGAAGACGAGTCCCGCGAGGAGCCGCGGTGCTCGACCTGTGCTCGAGCTGGGTGTCGCATCTACCGCGCGAGGTGGAATACGAAAAGGTGTGGGGCCACGGGATGAACGCGACGGAGCTCGGGAGGAACGAGAGGTTGGATGGGTTCTTCGTGCGGGACTTTAACGAGACGCCGAAAATCGACGCGAAGGATTGCAGCTTCGACGCGGTGACGATGTGCGTGAGCGTGCAGTACTTGCAACGACCCGAGGAGGTGTTCGCGGAGATCTTTCGGGTGTTAAAACCGGGCGGTGTGTGCATCATCACGTTTTCGAATCGATTGTTTTATAGCAAAGCCGTGCAAGCGTGGAGAGACGCGAGCGGTTACTCGCGAACGCAGCTCGTGAAGCAATACTTTTCATCCGTCGCCGGATTCACGGCGCCGGAAGTGATCACCGATTTAGACGACATCGTCGACGACTCTCTGTTCTCCAAGTTTCGTCGGTTCTTTCAACGCTCGCAGAGCGACCCATTTTACGCCGTCGTGGCGTATCGCAACTTCAAACCCGTCTACGAAGACGACTGCGTTCGCATGACGGACGAGGGCGAGTGCCTCACGGACAAGTCTTTCGATTCTATCGATTAACGGCGTTCGATTCATTTTACCATCACTCACGATTCCACGGCTTTTGTAATTTCATCGCTCTCGCAGGCTTTCGCGTCGTCCCGGTGGTCTCGCGCAATCCAATCTCGATTCCCCGGGCGTCACAACCGCGCGCTCGACATGCGCGTCGCGCGTCGCGCGTCGTCCGCGCTCGTCGCGCTCGTCGCGCTCGTCGCGCTCGTCGCGTGCGCGCCCGCTCGCGCGCTTCGCGACGGCGCGCCCGCGGTCGACCCGCGCGAGTACACCTCGTGCCGCCCGCTCGAAGCGCCCGCGCTCGAACGCTGCGCGTACGTCACGCAGAACCCGCTGTGCGCGCGCGACGAAGCGCTGGTGCCGTATTTACGCCTGCACTACTGCTCGCTCGCGGGCGATGGGTTCGCGAGCGGGATCGCGAGCGGGGCGCTCGCGCTGACGCTCTTCGCGGCGCTCGCGAGCGTGGCGGAACGCTTCTTCGTCCCGGCGCTGCGAAACATCGCGCGAGGACTGGCGCTGCGGGATGACGTCGCGGGAGCGACGCTGTTGAGCTTTGGAAACGGGGCGCCGGATATATTCGCGCAGATCGCGGCGTTGAGTCACGAGGATGTGGCGGAGAGCGCGGCGTTGGCGGTTGGCGCGGTGACGGGCGCGGGCGCGTTCATCGCGAGTTTCGTGTTTCCGTGCGTGGTGTTGATCGCGACGAGAGCGGCGAGCGGGCGGGGGTTGGTTTTGGATAAGTGGAACTTCGGGAGAGACGTGGGGTTTTACGCCGTGGCGTCGGCGATGGCGCTCGGATTTTTTTTGGACGGGCGCGTGGAGGCGTACGAGGCGGCGGCGTTGTTTTCGCTGTACGCGGCGTATTTGTTTGTCTTGCTTTCGGGGCGAAGGCTGAAGCGGTTCGCGCGCGCCGTCGTCGCGCTCGTTCGCTACGGCGGCGATGATAGCGATAGTGATAGTGATTCATCCGTCGCTTGGTCGGATGACGAAGCGGCGGGCGAGCTTGTGCGAGACGCCGACGTTCGCGCGCCGATGCTGGAGACGGGCGATGACGGGGACGGCGACGAGGAAGCGCCAGTCGAAGGTGACGACGACGGCGACGACGACGACGATGACGACGACACGCGTTCGACGTCGTCTGATTCACACAGACCGATCCTGTTGATGATTGGGCAGAACGTGGCGCACGCGTTCAAGAAGATGGAGATTCCACTCGTCGCCACGCTTCGTTTGACAATGCCAGAGCTCGGCGACGAAACCGTCTCGATGCGGCACGCGGCGGCGTTGCCGATCGGTGCGCCGCTGTTTTTGTTATTCGCCACGGGTATGATGCCGGATCATATACGCTGGGTTGGCTTGAGTTATGGTATCGGCGTCTCTCTCGTGTGCGCGTTCATCATCGTTCAGTCGTGGTCGCACATTGGCGATGTAGCATCGATTCGCGCGTTGCTCGTCGCAGTTGCGTTTTTTCAGTCCATACTGTGGATGAACACGGCGGCGAGCGAGCTCGTTTCTTTGCTCAGCGCGATCGGCAAGGTGACTGGCGTGAGTGAAGCCTTACTCGGCGCGACAGTCCTCGCGTGGGGGAACTCAGTCGGTGACTTTGTCTCCAACACCGTCGTCGCTCGCGAGGGCAACCCGAACATGGCAATCGCCGCGTGTTTTGCAGGGCCACTGATGAATCTTCTCGTCGGCACCTCGTTCGGACTTTTGCTTCACGTCGCCAAATACGGCCCTGTCACCGGCTACGTCATGCCTAACGAGCTGATCTTGCTCGGTGGTGCGCTGATGTTCGCATTGTTTTACGCGCTCTTCGTCATACCCTTCGTGCACAAGTGGCGCGTGGGGAAGAACGCGGCGTACGGCATGATTGGCTTTTACTTTTCATTCTCCATAGTGTACGCGTTGACGAGCACGCATTGCATCTTCCGAAAACCTTGGCTTGGGCCACCGCAGTAGACATTTGTTGTTGTATTGTACATTACAAGGATCTCGCGTACTCTTTCGCGCGTTCCAAACTACCGTCGAACGCCTCCGCGAGCGCTCGCGCTGCGTCTTCCGCATTTCGTGGCTGTCCCCCTCGCTCGAATAATTTAATCCAGTGGCGCTTTCGAAAGTTAATGAACCAGTTATTGACCTGCGTCGCGTCGAGTTTTGTTTGCGCGATGAGTTCGCGCTTATCATCTTCAGTCGGGTACGGCCACACGATGTTTTCGGACCACCAGTTCTTTAGCACCTCTGTGGATTGGTCTGGAAGCTTGCCTTTCTTTCGTTTTCGCATGAACTCCGACTTGAGCGTCATAATACTGCTCGCGTACTTACGTTTAAGGGCTTCTCTGAGTCGTTCCTCGTGGTCGCGACGCTGTTGCGAGTTAGACAGTATCTGATCAAAGTCGCCGCTCGCCGCGGCGTGCTCCGCCGCCGTAGCCGGCGCTCGGCGTTTGCTCTCTGCGGCTTCACCTCGAATATCGGCGCTTTTCACCACATCCGAACGCACTTTCCGCGCGCGCGTCTCGAGTTCTCGACAGCACGACTTCGCGTCTTCGTATAGCGCGTGTAGCTCCTTGACGTACGATTCAAGTTCGTGCGTGCACTCTCGCATGAACCGGTCCAAATCTCGTTGCGGTACGTCATGCGCGCCGCCCGAGCTCGACGCGTCTTCATTCATCACCTGAACCGAGTACAACATCGCATCGCGCTCTCGATCGAGCGCTTCCAACACATCACCCTCAGCGCCAATTTGCCGGCACTCGTAATACGCTTCCACAAGCCGCGGATACATGGGATGAGCGCGCACCGCGAGCGTCATCTCCTCTGAATCCGTCGCGCTCTCGCTCGAGCCCGTCTCTCTAACCTTTGTCCCGATGAACGCCTCGATTTCATCGGCAAAACCGGGCAACGCGTCGACGTCGTCGCAATCAAATCCGCGCGCGCCGTCGTGAAAACAATCGTGCGTCGCGCACGCGAGCACATCCCACTGCGCCGACTCCACGCTCGCGTCAAAGTCCATCGAGTCGAACATGTCGCGCGCGCGCCGGTCTCAATTCAGTCCCACGCCGCGTCTTCCCGCGCCCCGCTCGAACGGCACCGCACTGTCAACCACCACAAATCGCGCGTCCGGCGCCGCGGAGCGCTCGCCGCGCGCGCGACCGTGACGCCTCGCGTCGCTCGCCGCGCGACGAAAATAGTTCGCCGCGCGCCGCAGAGTTAACAATCCAATGCTCACCAGACCGCGCCGTCTCGAAACCCAAGACGCGTCCGGGACGCCGCGCGTCGACGCAGGCATGCGTGGTGTGCTCCGCGCCGTCGCGCGCGCTGCGTCGACGTCGCGCGCGCG
>TARA_B110000008_G_scaffold7874_1_pt1 | contig 11601 bp, 8 predicted proteins | sample TARA_B110000008 | Tara Oceans TARA_B110000008 (sample SAMEA4396496) | marine metagenome | biome: Westerlies Biome; feature: [DCM] deep chlorophyll maximum layer (ENVO:01000326); material: water (ENVO:00002006), including particulate matter (ENVO:01000060) such as... | depth 40 m
TAGCCCCCGTTCTCGTGTTCAGGTGCGCTACCGCTCACAGACAAAAGCCGCACCAACAGGGCAACAGCCCCGCCCGCAACAGCGCAGACAGTCGCTAAACGATGATGATGTGATTGACATCTAAGCCCGCGACTGCTCGTACTCATTGCAGGCAAACCAGCGCACTCGCCTAGCTGAGCCACTCAATTTCAATAAACTCAAGATACGATCCTTATGGCACACTCACAGAAATACGACCTCATCGTCATTGGCGGTGGCCCTGCCGGCTACGCAGCCGCCATTCGCGCCGGACAACTTGGAAAAAAAGTCGCCTGTGTCGAGCAAGAGCGCCCCGGGGGCACTTGTTTGAACTGGGGTTGCATCCCATCCAAGGCACTACTCAAGAGTGCTGAGCTGTACAGCAAATTACAGCACAGTGACGAACTGGGCATCCAAGTGGGCGAGCTGAGCTATGACTTCGAAAAAATCATCGCACGCTCACGCTCCGTCTCTGAAACGATGGCGGGCGGAATTGGCTTTTTGTTTAAGAAAAACAAAGTCGACCACTACAGCGGTGTGGGCATGATCAATGTACCGGGAATGGTTGAGATCACCGCCGGCAAAGACAAGGGTACCGTACTCAATACGGACAAAACCTTGATCGCTACTGGCTGTAAGCCTCGCCGCCTACCGGATATTGAGGTCGACGGTGAACGGGTGATGACCTCTCGCCAAGCGCTAGAAATGAAGAAACAGCCCAAATCGATCGTCATTGTGGGCGCGGGCGCCATCGGAGCAGAATTCGCTTACTTTTTAAACGCATTCGGGACCAAAGTGACGCTGGTAGAAATGATGGATCAGATCTTGCCAGTCGAAGATCATGAAACCGCCGCCGTCGCGCAGCGCGCCTTTAAAAAGCAGGGTATTGACTGCCGCGTTTCCACAGCGGTCCAGAACATCCAAGTAAACGCGGACAGCGTATCGATGGACCTCGTCAAAGGCGACAAAACAGAGGCGATTGAGGCCGAGTCGATCTTGCTAGCTATTGGTGTGGTGGCCAACACCGAAGGCCTACTTTCCCCCCGCGTCAAGCTGGCACAAGACCGCGGCTATATCACTGTAGATGCCAACTACGAGTCCTCCGTCAAAGGGATTTATGCTGCGGGCGATATCATTGGACCCCCATGGCTGGCCCACGTGGCAACTTATGAGGCCGTGCAAGCGGTGCAAGGCATGTTTGGACATGGCCCCGCAAAATCAGTCAAACAATTCCCCGGATGCACCTATTGCCAGCCGCAAGTGGCCTCGATCGGCCAAACCGAAAAACAATTACAAGAAGCCGGAACCGCTTACAAAGTGGGTAAATTCCCCTTCCAAGCCTCTGGCAAGGCGGTGGCCAGCAATCAACCGGAGGGCTTCGTCAAACTAATCGTTGGCGAAAAGTACGGCGAAATTTTGGGCGCGCACATCGTGGGATCGGATGCCACCGAAATGATCGCAGAGTATGGACTCGGCATGCAATTGGAGGCAACTGCGGAGGAAATCCACAACACCATTCATGCCCACCCCACTCTCAGTGAGGCTATGATGGAGGCGGCCGCAGCCGTCTTCGGGGAAGCGATCCACATCTAGTTTTCACCGCGATAATTGACTCGGTTTTCTGTTTTGATCAACTCATTTTCGTATACTGGCATTACCGCTGACCGAAGCTTGGGATCAATCCATGAACCTCTTTTTGACTCACCAGTAAAAATTGACCTATGACAACGCGCATTGAAAACGACACCATGGGACCCATCGAGGTGCCCGCAGATAAACTCTGGGGCGCCCAGACACAGCGTTCGATTCAAAATTTCCCGATTGGTCCTGCAGGCTCAATGCCGATCGAAATCATCCATGCATTTGGCTACCTAAAAAAGGCTGCCGCCCTCACCAACGCAGACTTCGGGGTGCTCTCTTCCGAAAAAGCCAACAAAATCGCGCAATCTTGTGACGCGATCATCGCGGGTGAACTGAATGCACACTTTCCACTGGTGGTGTGGCAAACCGGATCCGGCACCCAGTCCAACATGAACTGCAACGAGGTGATTGCCAATCACTGCCATCAACTTGAAGGCAAGGTGCTGGGCGAAGGGGCTCGCAGCATTCATCCCAACGATGATGTAAATAAATCCCAATCCTCCAATGACACTTTCCCGACAGCGATGCACATCGCAGCTTACAAGGCGCTGGTAGAAAGCACATTTCCCAAAATACGCTCACTGCGGCATACACTTGCAGAAAAAGCCACGGCCATGCAGTCGGTGGTTAAAATCGGCCGCACCCACTGGATGGATGCCACCCCACTCACCTTGGGACAAGAATTCTCGGGCTATGTATCGCAATTAGACCACGGTTTGAAAGCCTTGGAGAATACATTGCCGCATTTACAAGAGCTGGCACTGGGTGGCACCGCTGTCGGCACCGGACTGAATGCGCCGACCGGTTATGCGGAAAAAGTGGCGGCTCAAATTGCCCAACTGACCGAAATGCCCTTTATCTCCGCCGACAACAAGTTCGAATCACTGGCCGCCCACGATGCCATTGTTGAATCACATGGAGCTCTCAAGCAATTGGCGGTCAGCCTAATGAAGATTGCCAACGACATTCGTTTATTGGCTTCGGGTCCTCGCTCCGGGATTGGCGAGCTGATCATCCCCGCAAACGAGCCAGGATCATCCATCATGCCCGGAAAAGTCAACCCGACTCAGGTAGAAGCACTCACCATGGTGTGCACGCAAGTAATGGGCAATGACACCACCATCACCTTCGCTGGTGCGAATGGTCACTTCGAGCTCAACGTCTACAAGCCGGTCATGATTCACGCCTTCTTGCAATCGGCCACTCTACTCGGAGATGCTTGTCAGGCTTTCAACGATAGCTGCGCTGAGGGCATCCAGCCCAATCAAGCCCGCATCGATGAGCACCTGCGCAATTCACTGATGCTAGTCACCGCGCTCAATCCGCATATCGGCTACGACAATGCCGCCAAAATCGCTAAAAAAGCACATGCCGAAAATCGCTCGCTGAAAGAAGCCGCCATCGAACTGGGCATCCTCACAGCCGAGCAATTCGACCAGTGGGTGGTACCCGCTGCCATGACGGGCGCGCTCAACTCCTAGCCATTACTGCTTAGACAGCCGTCATGGCTGTCTAAGCAGTAAAGCATTTTCCCTAGGCATCTGGGCGCTTGAAGCGGCGCGCGCGCTGACCGGGCTTGGCATCCGCAGCGCCAGATTTTGACGCTCCGTAGGCTTTCTTTTTGAAGTTGCGTGGACTGGTTTGCTTGGAGCGCTCATCCCAATGGCGTTTTTTATCACCAAAGCGCTTCTTGTGTCCAGGCTTACCGCCACGTCCTGCGTGCGAGGCCTTCTCGGAGTAAGGCTCATTGTCCTCTAAAATAGATTCCCCCTCGCGGGCCTCCTCTTTACTCAACAAGTGGAAGAGCGCACTGGCGATGTCGGTGGGCGTATGCCCCGCATCCAGCAATCGATCCACGTAGGGACCATGATCCTTAAAGCTACCGGCTTCCAAAAGATCACGCACTCGGTTATAGCAACGATCAGACTTGCGTCCCTCCACATCCTCTAGGGAAGGGATTTTCATGCGCCGTACTATTTGACGGGTATAGCGCTCGATGGCTTCTAAGCGGTAAATATCGCGCCCATAGACAAAGGTGATCGATTTTCCAGATCGGCCAGCACGGCCCGTCCGCCCAATCCGGTGCACATAATCCTCCGGGTCATAGGGTAGATCAAAGTTAAAGACAATATCCACATCATCAATATCCAAACCACGGGCGGCTACATCTGTAGCGACGAGCAGCTCCACCGAGCCATCCTTAAAACGCTTGATCACGCGTTCTCGATTGACTTGCGTGATATCGCCATGAATACGATCCGCAACATAGCCGCGTGCGGCTAAAGCCTCACAGGCATCTTCCACCATTTGCTTGGTGTTACAGAAGACGATGCCGCGTGGATTTGTCTCTAAATCCAGCAAGCGGCAAAGCACCTCAACTTTGGAGCGATTACGGACCTCATAATAGGTCTGCTCAATCGAGTCGACCGTCAGCGCCTTGCGCTCAATCGAAATTTGTCGAGCCTTGTGGCTAAAGGTCTTGATTAACTTTTCAACCCCCGGATTCATGGTGGCAGAAAAGAAAAGCGTTTGCCGTGAGTCTTCTACTGCCCCGAGAATGACTTCCATATCCTCGCGAAATCCCATATCCAACATGCGATCAGCCTCATCCAAGATGCACATTTTGATCGCGCGGGTATCCAGTGTTTTACGGCGCAAGTGATCCATAATCCGGCCCGGAGTACCGACAACGATGTGTGCGCCCTTACGCAGAGCCCGCATTTGGCGGTCAATTGGCGCTCCGCCATAGACCGGAACTGCGGAAAAATTGGGCATCGCGCTGGATAAGCGATTAATTTCTCCGCAAACTTGCACCGCCAACTCCCGGGTGGGGCATAGCACGAGTGCCTGCGTCTGCTTCAACTCCAAGTCAATTTGATGCAAAGCCGGCAAGGCGAATGAAGCCGTTTTCCCCGATCCGGTCTGCGAGAGCCCCACGATATCCTGGCCCGACAAGGCCACTGGAATGGTTTTGGCCTGAATGGGCGTCGGCGACTCGTAGCCCAAGGCTGCAATGCCGGTCAATAATTCGGGGCGCAGCCCAAGATCTGTAAATTTGATGTCCATAGGTGGTGTGTCAATAGCACTAGATACGGCACAATCCTATTTAATGCACCGGTGATAATTCGCTGTTTGCAAAATAGAGCGAGTTGGTGTGGTAACAGATCATTGGGAAATAACAAGTCTCATTTTTAAGCCTTTCGATAAGCTTGAGAACCGCTTAAAGCGTAGCCTGCCAATCGCTGGTAGGCGACAGAGCCCGCACTCTGTGAAAACGCTGCCGAATGCGGGCGACTAAGCGCTGCTCTTGAAGACATACTGATCGAAGTAAGCCGCACGCTCCGGGCACAGTGCCAGCTCTCGCAGACCCTGTAACTTGTAAGCATAGCACTCGGAAAAATCTTCACGCGCATTGGTGCAAGCATAGTCACTCACTGTAGTGAGTTCTCGCTTGCGAACGCCATATAGCCACTCATCCCGCTCGGATTGTTGCAAATATTTATGGAAAACGTGGTGCCCCACCTCGTGATACAAAATGTGATAAAACTCCTCAACACGATGAAAGCGCCAGATGACCACGGCTTTCAAATCTTCCGAAGTGTAGTAACTGCCTTTGACGCTGTGCCCAATCGATTGATCGCTGAACTGATTTATCGTCTGAGCGATCAACTTATGTGGATCGTAGCGGATCAAATGAATGCCCCGGCGGTGTTGACGGGGGACCCTTTCAAACGCCTGCACCACTTGCGAACGCGCCACCAAGTTTTGTTGACTAAAGCCTAATATCTGAGTCGCCATTATCTAAAAATTAAGCTGACTGTAGTGAATCCTAAACTCGAATCAAATCTCAAAAAAAGCACCTTGCTAACAAGTTGTTATAAAATTGTAAATTCGCCGTTTATACTTGGAATTCACTCTGACTAACCGTATTATCATTATTATGGTTTGCTATGATCCTACGTTAAATAAAAACGCTTTCAGGAATCGCCAGCAAGCAGGTAAGTTGGGTGCGCAGTCGTCGCAACAATCTCAAAAACAGTCAGTCAAAGCCCAGCATGAAGTCAAGATTGGTTTGGCCATTTCATCGGGTGGCGCACGTGGCCTAGCCCACCTTGGCGTAATCGAGATCCTAGAAAAAAATAAGATCCCGATCGCTGCGGTTGCCGGGAGCAGCATGGGGGCCTATGTGGGCGCACTTTGGTGTGCCGGTTACAATGCACAGCAATTAATTAAATTGGCAGAAGAAATTCATAGCCCACGCCAATTTCGAAAACTTTCCGACCTCGCACTCCCACCCTCGAAAGGCATTTTTTGGGGTCTTAAGGCGCGTAACCACTTGCGAAAATCGATTGGCGACATTCACTTTAGCGAACTCAAGCGGTCGCTGATCGTCATCGCAGCCGACTTGGATACCCACCGTCGTGTGATCGGCCATAAGGGGCGCGTCATTGACGCGGTGCATGCTAGTTGTGCGCTGCCAGGATTAATTGTACCGGTCCACTATCAAGGACATCGCTGTATCGATGGAGGCGTCATCGAGCCGATTCCGATTTGCAGTCTACGTAAACATGTCGATCTAGACTATGTGATTGCGGTGTCCACCATTCCCTCCGGACGCGAAATTGAAGCCTGCTCGGCAATCAAAAAGCCCCCCTCAAAAAAAAGTTTACTGCGCCGCGCGCTCGCCTTCGGCATCAAGCCCTTCAATCTGCTCGCACCGGGCAACATCATCGACACTTTTAATAAATCCCTCAAGGCCTCACAAATCCGCATGGCGGATGATGCCTACGCCTACGCAGACCTCGTCATCAAGCCTGTTTCCTGCCAAGGGAATTGGTACGATTACCACAACTACCAACATTTTATTGAGATTGGCCGTCAGGCGGCAGAAAAAGCACTTCCGAAAATTTTTGAACTCCTTCAGTCCGCCAACAAAAATCAAGCGAATCTGCCTCATGACCCACCCCAAAAACCCTTGGTGGGAAAGCGCCTCAGCCGATGAAATTCATCACCGACAGGGACTCATTCTCCACTCATTCATAAAAGACCGCGTTTTACCCTTCACCGCCCACTATCGTGAGCTATTCCGCCAGCACGACCTGTGTGCGGATGACTTCAAGTCGACCGAAGATTTGGTAAAACTCCCCTTTACCGATAAATCACAATTTACCGATGCCAAGGACTTTGTCGTCGTCCCAGAAATGCAGCGCCTAAAGCGTCAGTGGTCCACCATCAAAAAAGTAATCCGATCAGGTCCTGCCAGGGCTAAACAACAATTAGAGCAAGAATTGCGTCCGATATTCATGACCAGTACAACTGGTCGCTCTGCTGATCCCGTGCCTTTTTTCTACACCCAGCACGACCTAAACCGACTGCAAGTATCAGGACTGCGAATGATGCAAATTTGCCAGTCAAAAAGCGACTATCGACACATCAACGCCTTCCCCTTCGCACCGCACTTAGCCTTTTGGCAAGCCCACTATGCAGGCTTGGCCCACAACACCTTCACCCTGTCAACAGGTGGGGGCAAAACCATTGGAACCGATGGCAATATCCGGATCATCACCAAGATCAATCCCGATGCGATTATCGCGATGCCGACATTCTTGTACCACCTACTACAAGGGGCCGCCCAAGAATCTGCTCGCTGGACGCAGCTCAAAACGCTGGTACTCGGAGGAGAAAAAGTCCCGCTTGGCATGCGCCGAAAACTCCGTGAGCTCTGTGCACAAGTGGGCGCACAATCCGTACAAATCCTCTCCACCTACGGCTTCACAGAAGCCAAAGTCGCTTGGAGTGAATGCCCCACTCCTGAGGGTGAAGAAAGCGCGGGCTTCCATATTTACCCCGACATGGGATTCGTGGAAGTCATCGATCCAGAAACAGGTCAACGAGTGGGTGAAAACCAAGCCGGAGAAATTGTTTTCACCCAACTAGATGCCCGTGGTACCATTGTACTACGCTATCGGACCGGCGATTTAATTGAGAAAGGGATCAGTTATGCCCCCTGCCCGCATTGTGGCCGTACCTGCCCGCGCTTAGTCGGTAAGATTTCGCGGGTATCCGACATGCATCACCTGAATTTGGATAAGTTAAAAGGTACGCTGGTCGACTTTAACAAATTAGAACACTTGATTGATGACACCCCCGGCGTCGGCGCTTGGCAAGTTGAGATTCGCAAGAAAAATAACGACCCCTTGGAGATGGATGAGCTGATCATCCACGTGGTCGCGCTAGAAGGCGCGCAGGACCTGAGTCAGCACATTCACTCCCGCTTCAAACAAGAGCTGGAATTGGCGCCCAACGCCATCGAATACCACAGCTGGGAGGCCATGCGCGCACTCCAAGGCGTGGGTACCGAACTTAAAGAAAAAAAGATTATCGATAACCGCCCCCAATAAATTATGCACACAAAACTCGTCATCGTCGCTGGCATCCGCACCCCCTTCACCCGCATGAGTACCGATCTCGCTCATTTAACGGCCAGTGATCTGGGAAAGCAGGCGGTATCTAGTTTACTCGCACACACCAGTCTCGACCCGGAACAGATCGACGAGGTCATTATGGGCTGCGTCGGCCAACCTGCCGATAGCGCTAATATCGCGCGCATAATTGCCCTCAGATCCGGGGTTCCCGAACGCGTGCCCGCCAGCACCGTCAATCGAAACTGCGCCTCCGGTATTGAATCCATCTTATCTGCCCATCAGAAGATGATGGCGGGGATGGGTGAATGCTTCATTGTTGGTGGCTGCGAAAGCATGAGTAATTATCCACTCATCTATCGAAACTCAGCGATTGAACACTTTACGGAGCTGGCACAGGCCCGTAGCCTCAAAGATCGATTGGTTGCGCTCTCGCACTTTCGTCCTCATGATTTTTCTCCTCTTTTGGGTCTTCAACTTGGCCTGAGTGATCCCGTCTCTGGACTCAATATGGGGGAAACGGCCGAAGTTCTCGCCCGAGACTTTGAATTGAGCCGCGAAGAGCAGGATGCCTTTGCGCTACGCTCACATGAACGTGCAATCGCCGCCCAGGCCGTGACCCAGCAGGAGATCACTCCAATTTATACTGACGAGCGTGCCGTGCTAAGCGATAATGGTCTGCGGCCAGATTCCTCACTGGAAAAATTGGGCAAGCTGCAGACCCTATTCGATAAAAAGACGGGTAGCGTTACAGCGGGAAACGCCTCGCAAATAACCGATGGTGCCGTTGCCCTACTCGTCACCAGCGAAGCAAAGGCATCGGAACTCGGGATCGAGCCGCTCGGCTATCTGAAGGGATATGCAGTCACTGGCTGCGACCCCAAACGTATGGGCATTGGTCCGGTACAGGCCATTGCTGCCGCCAACAAAAAAACCGGTTATCAATTAAATGATGCCGATGTCATCGAAATTAATGAGGCTTTTGCCGCACAAGTACTCGCGGTGTTGAAAGCCCTGAAAGATCCAAACTATGCCGTTAAGGCTGGCTTGGAAGCACCCTTGGGCGAAATCACAGCCGAACAACTCAACCCCCGAGGGGGCGCGATTGCGCTTGGCCACCCTGTGGGCGCGACCGGAGCTCGCCTCGTCCTCAGCGCACTCAAACAACTACAAGCTAGTAAGCGTAAGCGAGCACTCGTCAGTGTCTGCATTGGCGGTGGACAAGGCACTGCACTCTGGCTTGAACGATAACCTCCATCCAAACCCCCGACCATGAAGAACCTACAACTGACTCAGCAAGATGGCATTGCCATACTTGTGTTTGATCGCCCCAACTCCAGTGCGAATATTTTTGATGCAGCGACCCTAGTCGAGACGCAGCAAGCAATCGAAACTATCGCAGCTGATGCAAGCATCAAAGCACTTATCATCCGCTCGGCCAAGTCTAGTATATTTATCGCTGGCGCAGATATCCCCTCATTATCCAATGCCTCACCCGGCGACTTGTCGTCTCTGATCGATCTGGGACATGCGGTCTTCAATCAAATTGCAGACTTAAAAATCCCTACCGTCGCGGCCATCCACGGCGCCTGCCTGGGCGGTGGCTATGAGATTGCACTGGCCTGCGACTGGCGAATTGCCACGGAGCACAAATCCACCAAGATTGGGCTACCTGAAACCCAGCTAGGTATCCTTCCAGCCTGGGGTGGGACGACTCGACTATCGCGCTTACTGACCCTACCCAAAGCCCTCCCACTGATTTTAGCAGGCAAAACACTAAATGCGGGAGCGGCCAAACGTAAGGGCTTGATTGATGTCGCAGTCCATCCCGCACATCTACTCAACGTGGCCAAAAAACTTACCAAGAAAGGCAAGCGCAAAGAGGTACCTCACACGCTCGTTCACAACCTGGCATCCGTCAAAATGATTGAGTCGACTGCTCGAAAAGACTTAATGAACAAGACACAAGGCCTTTACCCAGCCCCGTTAAAAGCACTGGAAGTCGCCTGCCAGTCGGTCTCCCAACCGCTGCAAGCTGGCTTCAAGCTGGAAAAAGATGCCATCATTACACTGGCGTCTAAAGCAGAAACCAAGCATCTAATTGGCCTCTTTTTGGAGAGCGAGAAGGCCAAAAAGCAGCGCATTCAAGGCGTGGACGGCCATAAAATCCAATCCCCCGTTATTATTGGAAGTGGCATCATGGGAGCTAGCATCACCTACTGGCTCAGCAGTCGGGGCTATTCCGTATTGATGCAAGACATTGACGACCAAGCCTTGGCAAAAGGCATGCACCGCATCCACTCGCAATATCAGCAAGCCCAAGTCCGGCATATAATTTCCCTGACGGAATCGCATGCAGGAATGGATCGGATCTATGCCAGCAGTCAGCCCGTCAACCTCATGAAAAAAGATCTCATCATTGAGGCCGCTGTGGAAGCTCTGCCCCTCAAACAAAAGATCTTTACAGATCTATCACAGCGTTGTCGTGAAGATTGTATTTTGGCCACCAATACCTCAGCGCTGCCCATTCAAAGCCTAGCAGAATCGATCAAAAACCCAGAGCGCGTCGTCGGGCTACACTTTTTCAATCCAGTCCATCGCATGCCTCTGGTCGAGATTGTGCGAGCACCCTCCACATCTGACGCCACACTCAGCACCGCCTTGCAATTTGTGCAGAAAATCGGTAAGACGCCGGTAATCGTAAAAGATTCGCCCGGATTTTTAGTCAATCGTGTGCTGGTCCCTTACCTGCTGGAAGCCTGCAAGCTGTTTGCGAATGGTATGGACCCCAAAGCCATCGATCAGGCGATGCTGGAATTTGGCATGCCAATGGGCCCCTTACGTTTGCTAGACGAAGTCGGCTTAGATGTGGGCAAGCATGTGGCCGAGACCTTGATCGCCGCTTACTCCGATCGGATGTCGCTACCCCCAATGATGGAGTCTATGATCGAACAAGGCTGTCTCGGTCGCAAGGTTGGCAAGGGTTTTTATGTGTATGGTAAAGAGCAGCCGGAACCCAATCCACTGGCGCTGCAACTCCAAAAAAGTAGCGGCCAAATCCCAAAAAATAGTGCTGAATTTTTGGCCGAACTGATGTCCAACGAAGCCGCTCGCTGCCTCGACGAGGGGATCGTAGAATCCGCCGAAGCCATCGACTTAGCCATGGTACTGGGAACCGGCTATGCCCCATTCAGAGGCGGCCCGCTCCATTATGCCGATGAGTCTAAACTCATTCGACCCAAATTCTTCAAAGACGCCCCACCCATCCGTATGGCTGGCTAATTCACCTCAACCCCCTTCTATTATGAGCGATCCGCACCCCAGTCATATCGACACCAGTCAATTCTCCAAAGAAAAACGCCAAGCACTCGAAGTCGCTGAAAGTTCACGTGATCAACGTGAAACCAGTGGACTCGCCGCGGCCCTATTTGCCGGCAACCCCGACTTCAATACCATCATCCCCTTTGCAGAGCAATCAGCAGCCGCGAGAAGCGAAGGCGATCACTTTTTAGAAAAATTG
>TARA_B110000008_G_C16978494_1_pt1 | contig 11590 bp, 11 predicted proteins | sample TARA_B110000008 | Tara Oceans TARA_B110000008 (sample SAMEA4396496) | marine metagenome | biome: Westerlies Biome; feature: [DCM] deep chlorophyll maximum layer (ENVO:01000326); material: water (ENVO:00002006), including particulate matter (ENVO:01000060) such as... | depth 40 m
CAGGGTGCCCCAAGGCCTTTCCCACAAATTGTGGACCAAGTGCTGAACCTCCAATGCCGACAATCAAAAGATCAGTAAATGGACCTGAGGGAGATTGAAGTGAGCCATCGTGCACCTTCTTAGAGATTTGTTTAAGTTGGACAAGAGTCTTCTGGATTGTATCAGTTAGCTCTTGACTGGGAGCTAATGTTGGGGCTCTCAACCAATAATGTCCGACCATTCGATTTTCGTCTGGATTGGCAATCGCTCCATTTTCAAGCTCTTCCATTTTTTGAAGAGCCTCCGTGATGGGTTGATTCATCGAATCCAGATAGTTCTCGGGAAAATCGACAAGAGAAAAATCAGCCCAAAATTGAGCGTTTTCAAAGGATAGGTATAGATCTTTATTCATAGATGATTAAAATTTATCTGTTAATGCTCCAAGCGAGGCTGAACTTACGAGTTTAGCATACTTTGCAAGAACCCCACGTTTTTCTTTGGGGGGCGGTTTTTTCCACTCGTTTTTCCTTTTGGTTATTTCTTCTTCAGGTAAATCAAGGGAAAGTTCATTTTTTTCCGCATCAATCGTAATGGGATCATCGTTTTTTAGTAAGCCAATGGGACCTCCAATAGCCGCTTCTGGGGTTACATGTCCAACCACAAATCCGTGACTTCCTCCGGAAAACCGACCATCTGTAATAAGGGCAACATCTTTCCCTAAGCCTTTACCCATAATAGCTGATGTTGGAGAAAGCATTTCTCTCATGCCTGGTCCGCCAACAGGGCCCTCGTTCCGGATTACGATTACATGACCTGCTTTAACTTCACCTTCTAGGATACCCCGCAACGATGCTTCCTCAGATTCAAAAACAATAGCTTTTCCGGTAAATTTTAAACCTTCCTTTCCGGTGATTTTGGCTACTGCTCCATTCGGTGCCAGGTTTCCGTATAAAATTCTAAGGTGACTATCTTTTTTGATTGGATCATTGAATGGGCGTACGAGGTCTTGCCCGCTGGGGTAGGGGGCGTATGGTGTGGCGTCAGAAACATTCTCAGCGAGGGTTTTCCCGGTAACGGTGAGGCAATCACCATGGAGAAGCCCTTCATCTAAAAGAGTCTTGAGTAAGGGGCGTAATCCGCCGACTCGAACGAAGTGGGACATATTATATTTCCCGCTTGGTTTAAGGTCACAAAGAACGGGTACCCGTTTTCCAATGTCAGTGAAATCATCAAGATCCAATTCCACATCTGCGGAGTGGGCCATTGCAAGTAAATGAAGAACCGCATTTGTGGAACCACCTAAGGTAATAACCACAGTAATCGCATTCTCAAATGCCTTCCGGGTCATTATATCCCTTGGTTTAATATCCTTATTTATTAAATTAACAACAGCTGCCCCAGCATCCCGTGCGTCGATTTTTTTCTCATCAGAAACGGCTAGCTGGGCGGAACTATCAGGTAAACTCATACCTAATGCCTCTATCGCCGATGACATCGTATTTGCCGTGTACATCCCTCCACAAGAACCTGGTCCAGGGATCGCTTTTTTTTCAATTTCAGTTAATTCTTCCTTATCGATCACTCCTCCGGCATGTGATCCGACCGCTTCGAAAACGGATACGATATCAAGATTTTTTTCCTTATGTAAGCCTGGCAAAATAGTTCCCCCATAAACAAAAATACCAGGACGGTTAAGTCTAGCCAGTGCCATTACACAGGCAGGCATGTTTTTATCGCAACCTCCAATCGCAACTAAACCATCCATTCCTTCTGCCCCGACTACCGTTTCGATTGAATCCGCAATAACATCTCTGGAGACAAGGGAATAACGCATGCCGGGCGTTCCCATACTGATACCATCTGAAACGGTTATTGTGCCAAATGGAACTGCTTTGCCACCTGCATGGTCAACTCCCTCCACTGATGCTTTGCCTAATTCGTCTAGGTGAGAATTGCAGGGTGTTACCATGCTCCAAGCTGAACACACGGCTACCTGTGGTTTTTCGAAGTCTTCATCTTCGAACCCAACCGCTCGGAGCATAGAACGATTGGGAGCGCGATCATTTCCATCAACTACGATGGAAGAAAAGTTGCGGTTGCATGAATTCATTTTAAAATATTATGATTTGATTTCGTTTGGAATCAAGTTAGTTAAAGACTTGCGAAAACAACCAATATCTTCTTCATTCGCAACAACCTTTTTTTTGAAAAATAATAAATTAGAGTCTCTAAGGGACGAAATTGATGGGATTGACTCAAAAATAGTCGGTCTTCTCAATCAGCGTGTCCAAGCCGCAGCTAAGATCGGAAGTATAAAAAATGAATTGGGTGTTGATCCTTATGACCCTGCCAGGGAAGAACAGGTTTTTGAGAAATTAGAAAATTTAAATACCGGTCCACTCCATAAGGATTCTCTGCGTATCATTTATAGGGAGGTTATATCCGCCTCCATTGCTTTGGAAAAGAAATTAATCATTGGGTATTTGGGACCTGAAGCAACCTACACCCATCAAGCCGCTGTAAACAATTTTGGATCAACCTTGGAATATCATGCATTGCCTGATATCCCCGATGTCTTTCAGGCAGTGGAGAAGGGGGAATGTGATTATGGCGTGGTTCCCATTGAAAATTCTACTGAAGGAGCTGTGAATCGTTCTTTGGACCTTCTTGTGGAAACGGAACTCACTATTATTGCTCAAGTTTATCTGAAGGTAGAGCATTCATTGTTTAGCTTTTCTCCAATAGATTCAATTTCAGAAGTTCGGTCTAAAGATCAGGCTTTAGCTCAGTGTGGAGAATGGTTAAGAAGAAATTTGCCTAATGCTCAATTAATTCCTGTTACAAGCACGGCTGAAGCTGTGAAGAGTTTAAACCCCGAATCAAAAACTGCGGCGATTGCTGGCAAATTAGCAGGTCGAATTTATGGAGTTTCTTCACAAGCGGATAGTATTCAAGACCGAAAAAATAATGTCACCAGATTTTTGGTGGTTGCTCGTAAACCATTACCCAAGCGTGAAGAAGTTGATTATCGGACAAGCTTGGTCCTATCCCTTCCCGATCAGGTAGGAGCACTTAAAGCGGCTCTAAAGCTGTTTTCTGAAAGAGAACTTAATTTATGCAAGATAGAATCCAGACCAAGTCGTTTGAAGACTTGGGACTATTATTTTTTTATAGATTTTATCGGTCATTGCGAAGATGAGAAGGTTAGAGAAGTGGTCCATGAATTAAACAAAATTTGTCCATTGGTAAAACCTTTGGGGAGTTATCCCGAATCTGCAATTTAGTTTAAACTAGAAAAATAATACAGACAAATCCTGTTCTGGTTTTGCATTGTGTAATACTAGTTCTTCAATAAAAGATCGAAGTTCCATGTAGTCCTTTTCTTTTTTAGCCGTCCACCTTTTGTTTTTGGTCATTAATGATTCTTTAAGACCTGAGACAAGAAGTAATCCTTTAAAAGTATTCTGAAAGGAATTTACAAATTCTAATATCGATGCCCGAATCCATAATGGTTGGATTGATGAAACACGGGCATTCCAATGAGTATAATTCAAATTTCTTTTATTTGGAAAATGGAATCGCACTACTTGCTCTATACAATGCTCAAATGATTTCACGGGCATTTGACGCATCTCGTCATTTTCTCGTAAGAAAGAGAGCGTTCTTTGCAACTGCAAGGTTTCTTCACGCGTTGAAGCACTCCCAATAACTGAGAATAACGCATTTAGATTTTGTAGTCTTGTATAATCGTCTTTTTTAACCGCCGTTTTTGCCACCCTTTTGGTCACCACCCAAGTTAACTAATTCCTCGACGAATCGAGATATCCCCATGAAATCCTCATAAAAACTCGCATATCTAAGCCAAGCCACACCATCCACCTTTTGTAAGCGTAACATAATGGCATCTGCAATTGCTCGACTCGGCACTTCACTATCAAATTCATTTTCAATCTGACGAAGCGTTTGAGAGAGCAAGCCATTAATTTGTTCAGCATCAATAGGGCGTTTTGCAATTGCTCGCCTTAAACCGGTTGCCAGTTTTGTGCGGTCGAAGCTCTCCCTTCTTCCATCTCTTTTTACAACCACTAAGTCTTCCCTGAGAATTTCTTCAATGGTTGAAAAACGATGCCCACAATTCTGGCATTCTCTTCTTCTACGAGTTGACGCAATTTTACCAGCCCTTGTATCAAGAACTTTTAAATCATCCGAAGAACACTTAGGACAATGCATCAATAATTAACGATTCCACTTTCCACACACACGATTATGTTTTAACAGAGTTCTAGGAAGTTCTTCAAGATCATAATTCCTTTTTCTGTTGCGAGGGATTCTGGATGAAACTGAACACCAAATATCGGCATAGATAAATGTTCAATTCCCATAATTTCGGCTTCATCTGTAGTCGCAGTTATTTTTAATGACTGCGGAAGACTGGATTTTTCTATCAAAAGTGAATGATATCGAGTGGCGGTTAAGGGGTTGGGTAAATTTTGAAACAAATTTTTGTCATCGTGTCTAATAGGTGAAGTTTTTCCGTGCATTAATTTATCAGCCCGTACAATTTTACCACCAAAGGCTTGCCCAATACATTGATGCCCCAAGCAAACTCCAAAAATGGGTTTGATACCCTGAAACTTTTTTATTACGGAAATACTTATTCCTGCACGATCCGGGTCGCAGGGTCCTGGAGAGATTACGATACCTTGGTATTTTTCTAAATCAATATCCTCAACAGAAATTGCATCATTACGAAAAACATCAACCGTTGCTCCCAATTGTCCAAAATATTGAACCAAGTTGTAGGTAAAGGAGTCATAATTATCAATAACGAGAAGATGCATTTTATTTTGATCCCTATCCTTTATATCCTTGCTTGCGGTTTCTTTCTTTTAAGCGCAGTGCGTTAAGGCGAATGAAACCTCCCGCATCTTCGGGTTGATAATCACTTTCATCGTCATCCATGGAAGCAATGCCTTCATCATAAAGAGAAAAATTAGATTTTCTTCCAACGGTAATAACATTCCCTTTATAGAGTTTTACGCGAATGGTTCCTGACACGCATTTTTGGCTTTCATCGATTAATGCTTGTAGGGCTTCTCTTTCCGGGGCAAACCAAAAACCATAGTAAATAAGTTCCGCATATCGAGGAATAAGGGAATCCCTCAAGTGCATCAAATCACGATCCATGGTTAAGGTTTCCATTTGCCTGTGAGCATGCAGGAGTATGGTTCCCCCAGGAGTTTCATAAACTCCTCTGCTTTTCATACCAACAAATCGATTTTCAACCAAATCAACACGACCGATACCATGTTTACCAGCTATCTTATTGAGCTCGGTAATCATATTTGCAGGTGAATAAGAAGTACCGTCTATAGCAACGCAATTACCCTTTTCAAAAGTTAATTCAAGATATTGAGCTTCGTCTGGAGCCAATTCAGGATCGACGGTTAATTTATACATTTCACGATTTTCAGGAGTGGTTGGATCAAACCAAGGATCTTCCAATATCCCCGCTTCATATGAAATATGCCAAAGGTTTCTGTCCATGGAATATGGTTTAGAGGCACTTGCTTCCACATCAATTTGATGCGTTTTACAATATTCAATCATTTCTTTTCGCCCCGGAAAGCGAGCTCTGAATGATGCATCTCGCCATGGGGCAAGGATAGTTAAATCGGGTGCGAGAGCGGAGAAAGTAAGTTCAAATCTACACTGGTCATTTCCTTTTCCCGTTGCACCGTGGGCCACTGCATTCGCATTGAATTCCCGGGCTATGTCAATATGTGCCTTTGCTATCAGTGGGCGAGCAATCGAAGTACCTAGCAGGTATTGAGATTCATAAATTGCATTTCCACGAACCATCGGAAAAATATAATCTTTCGCAAATTCATCGACCAAGTTAATCGTTCGATGTGCACTTGCTCCGGTAGATAAAGCTTTTTCTTCAAGACCGTCGAGCTCTTCCTCCTGTCCCACATCAGCACAGTAGGTAACTACTTCAGCATTTTGTTCGTTCGCGTACCAATGAACCAGGACTGAGGTATCTAAACCTCCTGAATAAGCCAGAATGATTTTCATTTAAAATTTTTAATGGTTAGGAATTTGATAGTTGTTTAAGGATCGATTTTTGCATGTGAAGCCGATTTTCAGCTTGGTCAAAAAGAATTGATTTTGGAGAAGAGAGAACCTCGTGCGTTACCTCTTCACCCGGGTGTGCAGGCATACAGTGCATAAACAAGGCATCTCCCTTGGCAATTTTGAATAGGTCATTGGTTACCCGGTAGGGAACCATCTTTTCTTTTCGGTCTGATTCTTCCTTTTCGCACCCCATGCTAACCCATACATCAGTGTAAAGTATATCGGCCCCTTTTGCTGCATCTTCGCAGTCGGTTGTAAAGTGCCAATTAGTAGATAGCCCATTTTTTTCGCAAAAACTCGTAATTTGGGGTGATGGTTTAAATTCCTCAGGACCACTTAAGCAAATTTCCATTCCCCATAGCGCTCCGGCGAGTATCCATGAGTTTGCCATATTGCAACTGGTATCTCCAAAGAAGGCTAACTTTTTGCCCTTCAAACCTTCGTAGGGGTTTTGGGTTGTTGTAGTTTTTTCCAAAATCGTCATGCAATCCGCGTAAATTTGGCATGGGTGTAAAAAATCAGTCAAGGCATTAACGACTGGAATATCCGCGTGCTGTGCAAATTCTTCGATTAAATCGTGCCCATGGGTACGAATAATAAGTCCGTCTAAAAACCGGGAAAGGACTTTTGCTGTATCCTTAACACTTTCCCCTCTTCCAATTTGGGTACTTGAAAGATCAAGTAGGACTGGGTTTCCACCAAGTTCTCGAATTCCAACTTCAAAGGAAACTCTGGTCCGGGTGCTATTTTTATAAAATAACATTCCCCAGCTCTGTCCGAATAAATCATTTGTCGGACGATGAGTTCTATTTCTCTTAAAATCAAACGCCTGGTTAAAAACTGTTTTAATTATTTCTTTGTCGAAATTATTCTCTTCTAAAAAATGGTTCATTTTGTAGGGTTTAAATAGAGTTTTTTTAATGCCGCCTCGGATATGTCTAACGCCTCGTTTAATTCAGGTTCACTTACCGTAAGAGGAGGAAGAAACCGAATTACATTTTCGGCAGCTCCCACTACTAGCAGTCCCAAATTGCGCATATTTTCAATAAGTGCATTTGGCGTCTCTTTCATTGCCATGGCCAGCATTAATCCGCGACCTCTGATCTCTTTAACCAAGCTTGGGTATTTATTTTTTAAATTTATCAATCCTGTCTCAAGCAATTGCCCTTTATCTTTAGCTAAATTTATGAGGTTTTCATTCTCAATAATATCAAGGACTGCATTTGCAGCTGAGCAGGCAAGAGGGGAGCCTCCGAAGGTTGTTCCATGAGAACCTGGTTGGAAAATATCCCCCCATTTTTCTGCTAACCATATTCCGCCGATTGGAAAACCTGAACCCAATCCTTTTGCCATCGCGATTGCATCAGGTTTTACACCCGATTTTTGATAACCTAGGAACTCTCCGGTTCTTCCAATTCCAGCCTGAACTTCATCAAGGAGTAATAGTAGTTCGTTTTCTTTGCACAATTTCTCGATTCCTAAAAGAAATTCGTCAGTCGCTACCTGTATTCCTCCTTCGCCCTGAATAGACTCGACCATTATTCCAATAGTCTGGTCATCAATTTTACTCTTGAATGCTTCGATATCATTTAGTGGGGCAAATGAAAAACCTTCCAGCAATGGTTCAAATCCATTTCTATATTTTGGCGAAGATGTTGCAGACAGAGCTCCCATGGTGCGACCATGAAATCCATTCTCAGCTACAAGTAACTTATACCTTTTGCTCTCCTGCGTTTTTTTACCCACTAGACGGGAAAACTTGATTAATGCTTCATTGGCTTCTGCTCCACTATTACAAAAAAGCATTTTTCCTGGATCAATTTTCCCGACGATTCTTTTGGCGAGTTTAACCTGTTGAGGGATTGAGAAAAGATTGGAGCAATGTACTAGTTCATTGATCTGCTTTGTTACAGAATTAACCCAATGACTATTGGTGTGTCCAATATTAGTAACTGCAATTCCAGATGTGAAATCAAGAAGTTTGGAACCTTTTGAATCCCATAAATAACTACCCTTTCCTTTTATAATTTCTAAGGATGGAGGAGCATAATTGCTTACCAAATATTGACTATGCTCGGCAGTTGTCATTTAAAAAAGCTTATGAATGAATAATTTCGGTACCGATACCTTTATCAGTGAAGATTTCAAGAAGAATACTATGAGCCAACCTTCCGTCTATAAAGTGAACCCGGTTGACCCCTTCGTTTAAAGCATTAACCGCACTATTAACCTTGGGCAGCATTCCTTGTGCAATCACTCCCTCTTTTATAAGGGGTTTTACTTGATCCACGGGTAAACTAGAAAGCAGGCTATTGGGGTCATTCGGGTTTCGTAGAAGGCCAGGCACATCTGAGAGATAGACTAAGCGTCTGGCACCAAGGGCTATAGCCACTTGAGCTGCAGCAGTATCAGCATTTACATTGTAACATTGGCCTTTTTCATCTGACCCTGTTGAAGAAAGAATGGGCATGGCTCCCTTATCGAGAGCGTCCAAAATGGGTTGAGTTTTAACTGATTTCACCTCACCCACATACCCGAGGTCTGGATTATGCTGAAGTTTCGAACAATCTAAAATAGTCTTTCCGGCAATTCTTTGAATGTCGCAATCATAATTAGATACGAAAGACGCAACTTCTTTATTCACTGAACCATTCAGGACTTCATCCACCACATTAATAGTTTGTTTATCAGTAACGCGCAAACCATCGATAAACTTTGCCTCAATTCCTTTTGCAGAAAGAGCACCTGTTACTGCCTTCCCTCCGCCATGAACAACTACAACTTTTATCCCAACGAAGTGAAGAAAAACAAGATCTTGTGCTACTCGGGAACGAACTTCTGGATCGGGTGAATCCATAAAGCTACCACCATATTTTACCACAAAAATTGATCCCCTGAATCGACGAACATAGGGAAGAGCCTCTACTAATATACTCGCCTTTTTTTTACTTTCTTCAACCGGAGGCATTATTCGCTTTTGTTAAAGTTTATATATTCTTCGCTCAAATCATTGCTCCAAATTTCCCCGTATGCTTCCCCCATGTTTAAATTTAGGGAAATTGAAAATTCATCTGATAATACAATCTCTTTCCATTTGGTCTTATTTTCAATCAATGGTGAGCCCTGGGTCAGGACGGTTGTATCGTTATAGTGCATATCAATTTTATCAAAGGATAAACCGACTTTTGCATAACCCGCGGCATCCACAATTCTCCCCCAATTGGGATCTGATCCATACCAAGAGGATTTAACGAGAAGAGAATTGGCAATACAGCGTGCCACTTTAAGGGCAGATTCATTGTTTGTAGCCCCAATAACTTTAACTTTAACAAATTTTGTAACCTTTTCTCCGTCCGTTACACATTTTCTAGCGAGGCATGCACAAATCGCATTTACGGCTTCAGCAAAGTTCTTTTGAACGGATTTTGATTCTTTTTCTAAATTGATACCTGAGTTACCATTGGCTAAAAAAAGAACGGTGTCATTGGTGCTCATGTCCCCGTCAATAGTTATTCGATTAAAGGATTGCTCAACTGCATCCGATAATAATTCCTGTAATTTTGAATTAGATGCCTGGATATCGGTAGTTAAAAAAGCGAGCATTGTTGCCATGTTCGGTTCGATCATGCCTGCTCCCTTGACTACGCCCCCAATGGTAATCTCTCCACGAGAACACTCAATTTTCGCAGAGCAGGATTTTGTGCACGTATCAGAGGTAAGAATTGCCTCCTGAAATGCACTCGCGCCATCACATTCATCAATAATATCTTCCGATGCATCTCTTATGCCTGTAGTCAATCGGCTCATTGGCATGGACACACCGATCCTTCCTGTGGAGCAAACTAGAACCTCATTTGAGTGAATGTTCAAGTGTCTTGCCACTTCAGAAGCCATCTTGCTGGTATCTCTTTCACCTTGCTCGCCGGTGCATGCATTCGCGTTTCCGCTATTAGCTACAATGGCATGAAAGGTTTGGTTCGCGCTGGAAATTAGTTTTTTTGAATATCGAACGGGAGCAGCCTGTACATCATTAGTGGTGAATACACCCGCTGCGTTGCATGGCTTAGACGAATAAATTATACCTAAGTCAAGTTTGCCATTTCTTGCTCCTTTTACATCGCAATGAACGCCCGAACAGAAAAAACCAAAAGGTTCCGTTAAGGCGTCACCATTCTCATAGAATTTCATGCCAAGCCTTCTCCTTCTTCATAACCTTGGCAAATGTTCATTGCCTGCACCGCTTGCCCACCGGCACCCTTTAATAAATTGTCCTCAGCAGAACAAATGATGTAACGATTCGTTCTGACATCTTCACTTACCGAAATATCAATCCTATTTGTCCCCACAACATCAGAAACATCTGGGAATTGACCATCTTCTAAAAGGTGGACAAATTTTCTACCCTCGTAAAAATCATTCCAACATTCCCAAATTTTGGATTTGCTTAACCCACCCTGAGCTAACACCGATATAGTTGAACAAATTCCTCTGTTCATTGGAGCTAAATGAGGATGAAAGGACAGTACAATGTTCTCAGAAATTGCTTGAGATAATTGTTCTTCTATTTCCGATAAGTGGCGATGCTTTGGCAAACCATATGCACATGCACTTTCATTCCTTTCGCAGAACAGAAGTTTTTCTGTCGCATTTCTTCCTGCTCCACTTACACCACTCAAGCTATTGGCAATAATATTTTCTTTCTCAATTAACCTATTTTTAAGAATGGGGAAAAGGGGGACAATTATGCTTGTCGGGTAACAACCTGGAGATGCGATGAGAGAAGAATTTTCCCATGAGAGTGAGTGGATTTCGGGCAAGCCATACGAAGCTTTTTTCAGCCAATCGGGAGAAGGGTGGGGGGTTCCATAAAATTCTTCGTAAGTCGCAGAGGAGTTCAGGCGAAAATCTGCTGAAAGATCGATTACTTTTTTGCCCGCTTCAAGAAGCGGGATGGCATAAGTCGAGGCCGTTCCGTGGGGCAGGGCTAAAAAAAACAATTCACAATCTGGGCTTTGTGCTAATTCTTCTATACTCGGGTTAGAAAAAGTTAAATCCTTTGCCTTTCCTCTTAGCTTTGGGATGGAGGATTGTACCTTTTGTCCGCACAAGCTCCTTGATGTGACACCTACTAAGTTGACCTTGGGATGATCTAATAATAGCGAAACGAGCTCTCTTCCTGAATATCCGGATGCACCTACAACTGTTACATTCATTTTAGTAGAGTAAAATAGTTTGAGCTAATAAAAAAAACAAACCCCTCGGTTGGAGTTCCGAGGGGTTGAGATAAAGAGTGTGTAAAAGAGTTTAACGTTTTGAGAATTGAAATCTTTTTCTTGCCCCAGGCTGTCCGGTTTTCTTCCTTTCAATTTTTCGCGGATCTCGTCGCATATGACCTTCCTTTTTAAGAGGTACGCGCAATTCAGAATCCATTTTTTCTAGGGCTCGGGAAAGTCCATGACGGATGGCACCAGCT
>TARA_B110000008_G_scaffold12585_1_pt1 | contig 11590 bp, 10 predicted proteins | sample TARA_B110000008 | Tara Oceans TARA_B110000008 (sample SAMEA4396496) | marine metagenome | biome: Westerlies Biome; feature: [DCM] deep chlorophyll maximum layer (ENVO:01000326); material: water (ENVO:00002006), including particulate matter (ENVO:01000060) such as... | depth 40 m
CAATTAAGACCAACAAAAAGGAAAGAAAGACATCTAAAAATTGGTGAGGTAGATGTTACACTCGTACATGGTGATATTACCGAACATCTTGATTGGCTTGAATCAAAAAACTCAAGCCTTGTTTTGAGAAGAAAACTCTTGACCAAATGTTTGGAAATCAATCCATTCCTTTGGAAAAATTCGGTTAATTTACAGCCAAAATGGGAATGTCCCCCGATTCCTAAGTTGAGATGGTCTGGGAATGATTCTACGAAAAACCTCACTGGAAAGCTTCTCCAATTATCGAAAACCTCAGTTATCGGATTGGTGTCACATGGTAGTGCTTCATTACCCAGTTTGAAGTTTTTGAGTGATTGTAAAAGAGTAAACGAGGTGGTTATTTTCCATCTTGACAAAGAGGATTATCCTGAGATTTAGTTGTTAATCAGATAAATCACAATATCGTGAGGAGTGATGATGTGTAACCCGTCAGACAAAACCTCTGGAACTGTTGGATCTCTTCCATAATCTATCCATTGCCCTTTGTTGAATTTAAACAAGATGGCTTCACATCCTGTATTAAACAACGACACAATATACTCAATTGAATCGAATGCCGTGAAAATTGGTGGGGGGAGCAGTAGCAAATCATGCTTTATCATATCCTCATATTCGATGAATGTAGGGTAAGCATCATAGTTGCCCAAAAAGAGATTTTTCAAGGCTTCTTTCAATCGTATAGTTCCTATACATTGCTTTTTCATGTTGCAATAAATTGGTTGATTGTCAAATCCTTTCTTAGCCATGCGTAGGATAATTTCTTTGACATTAGAGGTTGTGAAAACACCATGAACACCATTGTTATTAATTGGTTCTCTAGTCCCAACTATGTCGCTAGATGATACGAATTCTTCCTCCAAAATTGGATGCGAATAGGCCAATACTTCTGCAATCGCAATCTCTTTTGTGCTAAGTAATACTTTTCTTACAGAATCTAAGAAAAATGCACTAGGATCACTGCGCGATGGGACCCAGTTATTATCTGGGAACGATATTGTGCCAAGATTGTGGTCCTCCTTCAATTCCAGATCACGCCAACTTTGTATGCTTGCATGAACCAAATTAGTATAATCATTCAACCGATCATCCAAACACTGCATATGTGTTGCTTTAGCGATCTCTAAATTCGGATGGTTTTGCAAAGGGATTTCATATTGATATTTTCCTGAAATTAGTTTATTGACGGACTCTTTGACTTTAGCTTTGATTTCTGAGGCAATGCCTCTCTTCTGCTCAAGAGGACTTAGTGATTCGAGAATAATTTGTGAATTTTTAGATTTCCCGATAGGCTTTAAATCGAGGGGTGCATTGAAACAAAGTACTCTTTGTAATTGTTCATTGAGAGCCTCATAAACGCTCCAATTGTTCTCAACATGATGAGCATTGAGACTTGAAATCGCTTCTTGTTTAGACAAGAACTTTTCGTAGACTGAGTCCCCAAATGGATTCATTTTAATTACACACCACCCCATTTCATGACCATATTTTACACCGCCAGATTTTTGCGAGGAAAATGCGATTTCTTCGGAGAGTCTATTTACAAACCCGTCCAGTGTGTTACTATCCATTTCACGAAGTAAATGGTATACTTCTGCCTGATTATCAATAAGTTCTTTTTTTGCACCCATGTAACCACCTCAAGAAACCAAATAGATGTCATCCAAGTGACTTTCGTTGAGCGTTTCTATTTCAACTGAGCGAGAATTAGTAGAAAATTCTTCGCTGGTTGTTACCAACTTTGATCGGTTCAATTTAAATTTCTTTACCATTTCCTTCTCGTTTGGAGGTTGAAGTTTGAGAGCTTGTTTCAACAGTATATCGAGCTGAGATATTCCTCCCGAGGTTTTATGTGTTTCAAAGAAGGTTTCAACAGCAACTCTTGATAGTGCGTCAATGTAATTTGGATGGCTTCCAAATGCGTCATGAACAGACCAAATCATATCGGAATTTGTTTCGGTATTGAATTTTTGAACAAAACTACGCATGTGACATGCATCAATGGAATGGACAAAATTGGGAGGTAATCCAGAACTTTCTTTAGAGTCTGAGCGCTTTTCAGAATGGAGTTTAATTGAAAATCGAATCTCTGTTTCCATCTCGGTTCCTTTCCATGGCGTCGTGGGATCATCTAACATCTTTTCAAAGACGATGTTACGAATCACAGATTCATCATTCAATTTCCAGGAAACATAATCAGTTTCATTTGAAGATAGCATAGATAATATTCGTATCTGTTCCAACGAATTTCGAAGTGTGGAATGGCCTTTCAACTTCTTGTCAATAGCCTCAATAAAGGACTCAACAATTTTATTTGCAATGTCATAATGATGGCTTCTCGAGATGCTCTTTTCTAATGGTCCCAGAATTGAATTTGGGTGAGCAATCATGCGAGCTTTTGCAATTTTATCTCTTTCCTTCTTATCAGGGTAATCTTCTTTTAATTGAGATTTCTGTTTCGGCGTCAATTCACTTTTGTCGTCGAGTCTGAAGGTCCCCCATTCGTGGATTCCTCCTGCCTGTTGATTGTGGGTTAGGAATGTGGGGACAATCGCATACTTTTCACTACCATAACCAATTGTCATCACTGGCTTCTTAGCCGTGTTCCGTTTGAGTGCAAATTTCATGACTTCTTTCATCTCAGTATCAGTAAGCCCCAGCTCCGTAAGGGGATTCTCCTTCCTCCACATTCTACTAACTTCGTCGGCTATTTCTTGATAAATGTCTGAAGGGGTTTTATCTCCATTTGGCAATACATTTACTGCTTTTGCCATTTCCACATCTTGCGTCAAGAAAGAGGCATGTTGATAGATATTAGAAGAAGCATCAAGAACAATTGGAATGGAAACAAGAGGTGTTTCGTTTCCATTTTCAAATTCCTCAAAAGCATCAACAAACGCATGTGTCATTGCCAACCTCTGGAATCCTTCAGCTTTCTTTCTAAAGACATCACCCTCCCCCCATATTGGGAAAGTACTAATCGGATCATTGGCAACTTCTTTTAGAACCTTGAAAAGGAGATCATGCATGTTTTTATTTGAAAATACATTATCGATTCCGCTCCATGTTTTGTTCTTGAACATAGTTTGGATTTCTTCCCATAACTCGAATTCGGAATTGGTAAACAAGGGAGAACGAGCAATTTGAACTTTCGTGTAAAATCGTCCAATCGCTCTTCGCATCCATTTCCATCCAGTTGTATCCAATGGAATTTCTTCTCCAAACTTAAGTATACCCCGTGCTAAGTCATCGCCTTGAGGAGATAATAAGTTTGAACAAGTGTACATCCTACCTCTCCAATCAAAACACCATGCATGCCATATTCCAGAACCTTGTTCTACAATGTCCTCTGCAAGCCAGAGTGTCTCAATCCATTCCATGATTTGACTTCTAGAAAAGTCTGGGAAATTTTCTGTATAATCAATTTTGTACCCATAATCCGACTCGCTAATTTTTAGTTTGGATACGAATTTGTCGATTTGTTTCTTAAGTAGTTCCACAGCAATTGGGGCAATTGATTCATTTATTTTCCAGTTCGTTTTTTGCAACCGATTCAAATTATCAATCGCTATTTGAGATGGCTCAAATCTCTTGATATTGAATAAAGATTCGGAAGAATTATTTCTGATTAAGGGGTTTTTCATTTGAGCGTTCTTCGTAAGATATCCGCCTTCTAATTGATTTCTGGTTCGGTCCAAGGGGGGAACGTACATTGGGTCAACACGATCTGTATCGAAGTAACGAACTACAGTTTGTTGGGCTTCGTCATCGCCTTGCAGATGCTCAAATTTTTCAAACAATTGTTTTCTGAAGTTTGATTTGAATCGAATCATCCACATAGAATGTTCGTACTTCTTATCATCAATATTGAGATGATTCGGTGTGACTTTGTTCACATGGATTATTGAATCAAGATCGATGATAACAAGAAGGATTTGTGCTGCTAACTTTTTCGCCCACCGGAGTTGTTTATTTGCAGGATAACCCTCTTTGTCGTCCGAGAAGAATATCAAGGGTTTGAATTTGACTAACTCTGCTGCCATTTTGTTGATTGCCATCATAGACAAAACATTCAGACTTTCGTCATTATGATTATCGGATTCTTTGAACATAATTATTTGCCCATCTGGAAGTTTCAAAGGCTTCTCTCCAAAGGCAAAACAGATAGACAGTGCCTCAGAAATAGATTCTTTGTGACGACCCATTTCGAATTTGTTTCCACCAACCAGTCCTGGTTGGAAACGTATCACTCCTTTTTTCCTATCTTGAGCGGCTTTTATGACACTCCTATCCTTCTTGTCTTTCTTTTTCTCATATTGGATGATGGAATCAAGACTCTGATCGTGTTTTCCTTGCCGAATGTCTCGTATCAGAGAATTGGAGGCATCAGAATATTGTGTGTTATCAAAATTATTTTTTTGAGGAGGTAAAATGAAATCTTGAATCCTTCCTACGAATGACTTGTTTGGGGGATTGTTTGGTGAACCTAGTAGAGATGATACAAGAGCACTGAGTGCATTTTCCGATATCTGCATGAAGTATTCTGATTCTTCGGCCCCACTTTTCAACCCAGGAGTAAACGTCCACAAGTCTTCTCCACATTTCTTGCAACATGTGGTCTGTTTTGAACAATAATTGAGATAAATCATCGCTTGGTAAACATCCCGATTTTTATCAAACGTCTGGAACAATTCTTCCTCACTAAATGGTTCGATAGACGTAAGGGTAAGTTGCTCCTTGAGTTCAAATTTATCTGCAAATATCTCTCTACATTGTTCGAAATCAATTCTCCGTCCTGAAGAAAGATGATGTTGGGTGATTACCTTGTCGACCTCCTCGCTATCATTATCTAAAAGCGGATTAAGGATCTGAATTAACTTGGCCCATAGCTGTAAATCATTAGATGCTGATGTTTTAGATACTCGCTCATCACAACTTGTATTTGGGCATTTTACCAATCGGTCCCAATTCTTGACTTCATCCCAAGTCTGGAAATTCGAATTCTTCTTCGACCATTCTGATGATCTGTTTTCTTTCCAAATTGCAGAAATCTTCTCAGCAATGGATGGCGAGTGTTCTCTTATGAAATCACTGAAGAGTAAACTTATCTCTGATTCCTCTAAATCGAAATGTTCCTTAAGAAACTCAAACATATCATGATTCATCGATGAGAAATGATCTTCCTTTACTTCCGGTAAAGAGGCAACTGCATAGCGTTGTTCCGAGCGGAATTGAGCATCATACTGTTCCTTTGGGATCGAATTTTTCACAGTCATGTTGTTACCGTTTCGCTTCATAGTATTGGACCTTATATTTCTTGCGTGTGACATACAATAGGCGCAAAAAGTGAGTTTCTGGAAAAAAATCTGGCTTGTTCGGAAAAAAAACTATCTCGGAATATGTTTCAAGTTAGGATGCCCACCTCACCGCCATCTTTGCCGAAAGAATCGATTTTAGAATCCTGTGTTTCTCGAATTCAGAATCATGTCCTCACCCAATCTGAAAATCTAGAATATCTTGCCATGAGAATGGACGATCCGACATGGTCAATTCGTCACGAAGGTGAATCTCTTCTTTCTATTTTCATCAATGTTACAGAACTCATCGAGTCTGCTTTCAAAGCTGGCCTTGATGAAGAAAAGGGGATTGGAGTTCCTGTATTCACTGAATATTCTAGTTCGTTTACAAACGTCTTAGATGACTTACTAAAAGTCGCACAATCATCTGATTTTGCAAAAGTTGCGAAACTCTTTGATGCGTGTTCATTACTGAAAACGAATAACTTAAGATTCAGAATACGCCCCGGAGAAAGTGATGAAAAATACAAATATACTTTCTCCAATCTCACACTTACAGATATTCTTGTTATGAATCACGAAGTATCTGGACGGCCGATATTCACCGTACCCTTCCAATCGATGCTGAACGAGGATCAAGAATTGCGAGATGAATATGTTGCTCTCGCTCGGCTACTGAAAAAGAGAAGAGTCATTACAGAACAAATGTATGATTCTCTTCCAGTTCCTTTGGGTTTGAGGGAAAATGGAGGTGTTTGAAGCATGCGACAAGATAGAGCACGAGTAATTGGAACATTGAATGAACGTATTAGACTACATGAATCTGCACAACTGGTACTAAAGAGAATGATGAATTCAAGGCTGTTTTCAGGTGAAGATTTGGATTCCCTGCAAACTGCAATCCTTGGATTTCTACGAGAGCCAGAACCTCGAATTCTTGGAATTTGTTCCTACTCCAAAAATCATCGCCAAGCAAAAAACGCTGGAGAAAGAACATGGAGAATTCTCGTCAAAAGAAGTATGATTCATGATAATGATGGTGAGTTAGAAGCAACCTTGTATCATGAATTTCTTCACGCCATTCTTGGATCGGATGAAGGTCATGGTTCTGTTTTCCAAAAATATGAGGCCTTTTGGCCACTTCGGATGGTGATTGAATAATGGATGCTTTTGAATACATATTTTGGGGATTGATTATTTATTGTCTTTCTTCGTTCCTCATTGGAGCAATCATAGGAGTATTTCTTGTAATTGGATTGATCATATCTCCTGAAAAGACATTTCTTTGTATTGAGAAATTTCTTCTTTTGACAGAGAGCCTTAATGAGCGTTATAACCCTCTAGAGTTGAAATCAGAACCATCTTCAATGGAGGTTTTGGAATGATTAACAATGAGCTTTTCCTTGGGATATTATTTTGTATTTTTGTCCTTTTATCGCCCTTACTAGCGATCGTTGAGAGATTATTTCTGGGATTGGGAATAGTACTCATTACATTTTGCCTTGGAATCCTATTGCTTAGTACTCCAATATTATTTCTTTCAGGAGTATTTCTCATCATTGCAAGTGAAGCAACTGTAACGAATGGATTGTATTATATTCTCTTCGGTATAACTTCTCCATTTATACTGGTACCGTTATTCTTGTTCTTCTGTAATCTCATTGAAGACGATGCCTCTTTCATCGAGAGTTCATATGCTATACCTCTAGCAAATATTATCCTTGTTTTGTTGGCTTTCATGATTTTTGGAACTTCTTCAATTTACTTTACGGTGGTAATAGTCTTGTCCTCCGTGTTAATAGCGGGAGATTTTACTATGACCAAACTCATAAACTCGTGAATATTTTTCTTACGGAGCAAGTTCTATATTTTTCTAAAGTGAGGAGAAACTATGTCGGTTGAATACATTCAGAATTTATTTAATTTCCCAGGGAGCAGAAATCCTGACAATATTGAACAAGTCACCACTCATGCATTCCTTAATCTCCATGAATTAAAGAAAGCTGGCTACAGTTTCAATGGAGTAAGTGCCAATTACACTCGAAAGAAAAAATGGTATAAGAATCCCAAATTATCTGTAACGGGGACAGATGGCAGGATTTCGATCAATCTGACGAAAACCACAACTCCGACAGCGAGTAAATTCCTGAACGCGGTGCTCTATTGCATGGCATACTTAGATAATAAAATCAAATCTGCGGATGTATTCTACAATGATCAACATGGACAGACGCAAGGTATTGCAAGTCGCCATGGCCCAGAAAAGTCAAAGTACATGCAGAGCCTTGTATCGAAAATGAATGATGAAGAATTCATGCTCGGGCTCGATGGAATCATTGAAAATCCATTACCTGAGATCTTGTCCGAAATTCAACGTTCAATCCTCAATGCGACAAAACAAGGCGTCGTTTCCAAAGAGGAAGTCTACAATATCATGAATACTCACAATTGCTCTGCTACGGATATCTTGCAAGCATTTGGACATCTTCAAATAATTATGGAGGAAGATAATCGCCTACCGAATCAAATCATGTTTCCCGAAATTAACCTTATCGAACATGAAGGAATCATGGATAGCCAGATGATGCAACAAGATATCCTAAATCTTCATGATAAGGTCTCCTTACTAGAATCGAATGTGGAAACGGTTAAACAGAAGTTGACTGACAGTGAAAATATGGTCAACAAATTGAAGAATCGTGGACTGATTTCTAGAATTTTCAATCGGAACGTATGAAGAACACTGGGAAAATTCAAGCTAGGAGGAGTAAACATCAGAGTCATTATTGGATTAGAAGCACATGATGGTTCTGGGAAATCAACGACTGCAGTTGAAATCTCTAAGTTATTCAACGGTTCAGTATTCTTTACTAACGAAGATATCAAGAGCAAACGAAGTGGTGTTTACAAAGACAAGAATCTTTCACACGCAGAAAAAATGTCCTTCATTGAAGAGACCTATGAGACCGAGAAAGTGGAGTTTCTCAAGAAAATTGAAAGTGATTTTGTTGTTCTTGACAGAACCTGGTATTCCCATATTGTTGAAGAAAATGTTATGGACATACTTGACAGAAAAGCTAAGCGTACATACCCCACCAACAATATCCCAAGTGGGATCCTCAAACCCGACTTTGTTTTTCAGATTATTATTCCTGAAGAAGAGCGTCAGAAACGCGTCGAAGAGCGGGGTGAAGATTTGGCAGTTCGTGATATACGTTTGAATAAAGATCATCTATATCGTGAGATGTTAGAGAATGAGCGTGAACAATTTGGCTGTTCAAAATTGAGATTACGTCTCAGAGATCCAAAGGTATGTGCATTAAGAGCGGCGCAAGTTCTTCTTGGCAATGCTTCTATTCCTCCTTTGAAAATCAATCTCGAATAGTAAAACCAGATTTTTTTCTGTGGTCTGGAGAAAATATTCCTGAAATTGGAATGTTTCAACTGTAGATAACCATGAACATTGAAGTTATATCATCAGCATCTGAAGAAACACTAATCTCTCTAGGCGTATTCGGCTGTGCATTTTTCTTTGCACTGTGGAAAATATATTCCAACCTACGGGGAAGAATTCAGTTTTACGAATCACAAGATGAAAGCGGTCGTCTGTCTTTGCAAAATGATCTAACCCGCATGCACAACCTGATTGGTAGTCTTCGTCGTGAATACGAAGAAGTCGAACAGAATATCGAAAATGATCTCGTCGAACTTGAACTTGGGAATATGTCTCTCCATCCTAAGATGAAGAGTTTCGAAGCCAAGCAATCCGCTGCATCCGATTCCATTCATAACCTTCTCTCGAAGATTGAGGATTCTCTTCAGCACATTTTTACCTCATCCTCGCCAGACCACTCAGTTGAATTGTCTCAACCCGTTAGGATGCTAACGTCTGTTGTTGATGATCTCAACAATTCTATCGGTATTGTCTCTATGACAAGCGAACAACAACACCGAACAATCTCTAAGCTTCAGGATGACCTAATGCTCATCAAGAGAGGCCATGGACTGGAATGAAATTAAGGAAGTGAAAATATGGATAATAACAACAACGAAAATGAAACAATTACGCCAAGAAAGATATTGATTCCAGTTAAGGATCGAGAACCTGAAAACGCTCGCCCAAATATGACAATGAATCCCTACAAGGGAACGACAGAAACACCAACTCGAAGTGATACTATGAAGCAAAATGACGAACTTAAGAACGCCTTTGATTCTTTGATGGAATCTATGACTAACGACAGCTCTACAAAGCCACCCCAGGTTTCTGAAAAGATTCCTGTCCTCCAACCAAAGCAGGATTACAAGCCAATTACCACCGAATCTAAGCCCACACCTGCACCAGTAAATGCTACTTCACAAGGAACTCGATTCTTCAAGTTCCCAACAACTCAACTTCCAGTTGGCGGTCAATCTCATCTACTACACTGGAAGAACCCAGCAATGTTCGATATTGTCCCAGTCCAGGGATCTGAATCTCAATATGTTCAATTCGCTAACTGGCATCTAAATGGTGCTAAGATTTGGATTGGAACATCCGCAACAAGTGCTGCCCAAGAGGTTGGTCTCAATCCTGCGACTGGGGTGACAGGCCTCATTCCTCTTGCAATCCAGGAACTTGCTCAACTTACGGAATCTTCTCGTAGGCTATCGCCAAACAAGTTGGATACTGAACAACGCCCATTCCAATTTGGAATTGTATGTGTCCTTGGTGGTCAAGATCATGCTGCTCTTCTTCGAGAAACCAAACTCGTCAACATGAACAAGAATTTTGCTGAAGCTTTCCGTGCTGCTGGTGCTCCAAATGCGAGTCTGAGAGCTACTTTGTACAATGATAATGGTAAGTTGATTGCCTTTGAAGTCAATCTCGGTAACCCCGAAAAGTACGGGAAGGGGCGACACCTTCTCTTCCTGCACCCTGCAAATGACATTGGAGGAGGAAAGTCTGATGAGAGTCTTACTGATGGACGCCTGTCCTTCCAATCCTCAAGTCTCGGTAGAGAATTTGAATGGTGGAAGGCCGCTCTTGAATATGGTGATGGCCGTATTGGATCCATCGAAACAACTCTTGGTGGAACTGCACGCCTAGGCCGATATGCTCTTCTCTCAGCTCGAATTCCTCGAACCCTCTTCTCACAGGATGCTGCTGAGATTCTTAATGTGGACCGGGCTGATTGGGTTGCTGAGAATCTTCATTCTCAAACCCAGGAATACCGCGCCAACTATGCAACTACATTGCTGAGAACCGTGTGGGGTAAGGCTGGACAACGTCTAAGTGGAATTCCAGTAACACTCGTTGATCGATTCGATGATTCAATGCGCGATATTCACAGAACTCGTTCGAGTATTGCAATCCTAAGGCAACTCTTCTTGGGTCATCCAGACATGGATCTTCTTCGCGGCGACATTTCCGACGAACGAATTGCTATCGCCCGTGAACAAGCAATTACTGAATCCGATTACATGACGATTCATGACACTGTTAAGGATCCCAAGGGCCCTTGGGAACAACGCCGACGTGTACGAATGAGTACAAGTCTGCAAATCTCACGAGGAAAGTTGCTTTCAATGGCTCGTGCTGAGAATCCTCAAACTGCTATGGATGATGCTGAAATTATCCTCGAAGGCGTTCGTGGACTTGCCACCAGCAAGGAAGGAGCCCTTCCATCTGGAGGCTTCATTGTCATTGATGCTCTTGTTCCAAACACATTGCTTGAAGCAGGAACCGGCTTTACACAACAATCTGTCAACAGAGCGGTTGAACTGCTTGGGAAGGGGCTTGAGGCAAAGGGAGCTGAAAAGATTCTGATCAATCTCTACAAGGTCCCGGTAGAATTCTCTAGAGGCAATTCTGCTGTTACAATTCAGGTCACTGAAGACCAACCAGGTACAAACATACTGATGGTTTCAACTGAAGAAGTCAAGACTCATCAAAAGAGAATTATCCTTCAGAATCCTAATCTCGATTCAATCACTGATAACACTGTATCACAAGTCTTTGCATTCGGCCGATTACTCGGACGGATGGTGACAGCCCATCTTGATAGTGGGTATCATCACTGTGAAGAAGATGGACAACTGATCCATGCATTCCACCGCCATTATTATGGAGGAAGTTTCGGAAATCGTCCGAACATTCTTCCAGGCGGAGACGACCGTAAAAGGAAGAAGGAAGAAAACAACTGAGGTGAAAAAAATATGGAAATAATTAACGCAGTACTATTGATGGCAGCACTAATCCTTGTATGGGGAGCAGT
>TARA_B110000008_G_C16978490_1_pt1 | contig 11570 bp, 11 predicted proteins | sample TARA_B110000008 | Tara Oceans TARA_B110000008 (sample SAMEA4396496) | marine metagenome | biome: Westerlies Biome; feature: [DCM] deep chlorophyll maximum layer (ENVO:01000326); material: water (ENVO:00002006), including particulate matter (ENVO:01000060) such as... | depth 40 m
AAGGCCAGACGAAGCCCTAAGGTCGAACCAGGCCCGGCACAGAAAAAAATACTATCCACTTTGTGAAGATTAATGTCTAGTTGTTGAACCAATTGAAAAATCCCATCTAAAGCTTGGTTTTTTGAACTGGCCAATTGAACCCAGCCATCTGTTTTGGCTAAACCTAGTTGGATAGAAGGGGAGGAAACATCAAGTACGAGAGGGTGGGTGAGGTTTTTCTTATTAATATCCACACCTAATAGTTTATTTTCGTCAGCCAAGGCGGAGATTGTTCTAGTACCTTCGGCGAAGGTTTGTTGGAGAGATACCCAGTTCTTCACGGTATTTAGCTACGGTTCTGCGGGCGAGCTTGATTTCTTTTTCCGCAAGCAAATCCACAATCTTTCGATCGCTCAGTGGTTTGGTTGGATCCTCCTGTTCAATAATTGTTCCAATAATTTCCTTTACGCTGGTGTTGGATACAGAGTCACCATCTTTCCCTGAATATCCGGGGGTGAAAAAATATTTTAGAGGAAATGTACCATGCGGAGTTTTCAAAAATTTGTTGGCAATCGCACGGGAAACAGTGGTTTCGTGAACTTCAATGGAATCTGCGACCTCGGACATAGTCATGGGGCGTAGTTTGGAAGACCCTTCCTCAAAAAAACCGGTCTGCCTTTCAATGATTTTTCGGGTGATTCGCTCGATTGTATTTTGTCTTTGATCAATCGAACTAATGAGGAATTTTCCTGCCCTCATTTGGTTGCGGACATATTCTTTTTCTTTGCTTGAAAGTACTCCCTTAGCGATCAATTCCTTGTAAGTCCGGTTTATTTTTAATCTTGGTATAAAATCGTTATTCAGACTGATGGTCCATTCATCGCCTACTTTTTCTACAGTTGCATCAGCTGAAATGGATTGGTTGTTATCCTCGGAGAAACGCTTCCCAGGTGACGGGTCCAGTTCGCTTATTTTTTCAATTGCTTCGTGGATAACCTCAGTAGGTTGCGAAAGTTTTCTAGAAAGTTCAGGTACTCTACGTCTGACTAACAAGGGGAAATAATCCTTGACGATGATGTATTGATCCGTTTCCTGCCACTCGCGAGCGTCCATCTGCCTAAGCAGACAATCCTGCAGATCAATGGAAGCAATTCCGATGGGTTCGAAGGTTTGCAAAGTTGCTAAAGCTTCCTGGAGGTCCGCCAAAGGCATAAAAGAAATTAATGAAATATCGGAAAGGTTAGAATTGAGGAAGCCATTTTCATCCAAGCTTCCAATCAAATACTCAGCTGCATTTCGAACTTCTTCGGTTATTTCTGTTAGCTTTAACTGGTCGATTAGGTGTTCCTGAAGAGAAATCTCAGAAGTTAAAGAATCGAAGAAAAATTTCCTTTTGTCCTGTGCGTCTGTGTTTCCGAGTTTGGCTTCACCATCAAATTCATTTTCGTAATGCTCTCGTAAATCCTCCTCCATTTCTTTAAGAATGGCAAATTCATCGGTGAAATCTAAATCCTGAATATCGTCACCTGCATCGGATTCCGAATCTGCATCAGTTTCTTTCTCTTTGGCTTCCGGTTCGTTGGGGGAATCTTCGGGGAATTCATCTGTTTTCTCACTTTCAATCTCATCAGGTGAAGCTTCAACCTCATTCGCATCCAAGCTTTCATCGTTATTACCCAACTCCTCGAGCAGAGGATTGGTTTGGAGTTCTTCCAGTATGGCGGACCTGAGTTCCAACGCAGGCACTTGGAGGATTTTGAGAGACTGTCTAAGTTGAGGAGCCAGAACAAGGCTCTGGGTTTGCTTCTGTACCTGACGGAGACCTTGTGACTGCATAGCCATAATGGGGGTGAGTCAGGGATTAATTGTCAGCAAAACGAGTCTCCCCGCGATGCCACCTAAGGGCGGCATTTTCACCATCATCCCCGAACACATCGTAGATGTATGCAGCCAATTTTTCATTGGTTGGACCGTATCCATCTCCATAAATGAAGCTTTCCAGTTCGGTGAGCATTTCTTCAGATGATTGATACCGCTCTTCTCTGGCACGCTTCAAGGATGTTTGGAGAATCTTGTCAAGTCGTTCGTCAATATCTGGTCTTATGTCCGTGAAACTGGGAATCTTCATTTCGAGGATGTTACGAATAGTGTCTTCGGGTTCGTAAGCTTCAAATAAGTTATAACCTAGAAGAAGTTCTGACATAACGATACCGCAGCAGAATAGATCGGCACGATGGTCAGTCACTTCACAGCGGGCCTGCTCAGGAGATAAATATTCATCCTTACCTGCAATAACATCACCCTCTTTATTATACATTAAATCAAGTGCTTTCGCGATTCCGAAGTCGGTAAGTTTAACATCACCCTCCTGGGCAATCATAATATTTTTAGGATTTACATCGCGGTGTACAATACCGAGTAATCTTCCTTGAGAATCTTTTTTGCGATGAGCATATCCCAAGCCACGGCAAATTCGTGAGACGATAAAAACTGCAAGGTCAGCGGGTATGTATTGCTCTGTTTCTACATGGCGATCAAGGAATTCCTCGAGGTTCCAACCCGTGACAAATTCCATAGTCATGAAATATTGTTCTCCAATCTTGCCCAAATGGTAGGTTTGAACAATGTTGGTGTGGATCAAGTCAGCAACTAGTTTTGCTTCTCCGATAAAATTATTTCTAAACTCCTCGATCGCGGAATATTCCTCTCGAATAAGCTTAATCGCAACGACTTTTCGGAATCCACCAATTCCCTTTTGCGTCGCTTCGTAAACAAGGCCCATCCCACCCTCCGCAATTTTTCGAGTGAGTTCGTAGTGTACTTCGTTAAATATGTGTTTCATTTATGCCAATGGGGTGAAACCTAATTTTTAACGGCAGAATTTTCAAGGAAATTGTTAACTAATTAAGTGTTAATTATGTATTTGGCATAATTTACGCTGCAAATTGGTTGATTTGACATTCAGTATTAATTAATTAGCTTACGAGAATGATTTCTCTAACTAAAGAAGCAGCAAAGCAAATTGTAACTATGTCCGAAGATTCTGGTCCTGATGCAATTCTTCGAATTTTTATCGAACCGGGTGGATGTTCAGGTTTTGAGTATGGCATGTCTATGGATACGCCAAAGAAATCAGATCAATTAGGAGAAAGCCAAGGCGTCCGTTTTGCCGTTGATGGCGAGAGCGTGGAGTATTTGTCTGGGACTGAAATTCACTTTGATGATGGTTTGACAGGAAAGGGTTTTGAGATTCGAAATCCAAATGCTCAAACTACTTGTGGATGCGGTAAATCTTTCAGTTGAATAAGATTACTTCGAAATTCTCCATAAGTTTTCTGCTTTTTTCTCTATGTTTTTCATGCATGGGCATGAAAAAAATAGGACCCATTCAAATGGAATTAGTTTTTGAGCAACAGGGAATAGTTCCGGGGGGTGAATTTTGGATAGGTTGGAGAATGATTAGAGACAAAGGTTGGCACACTTATTGGAAGCATCCCGGCGATGTGGGAGTTCCGCCCTCCATCAAATGGGAGTTCCCGTCTGGTTTTGTGGCGGGTAAAATGTTGTATAGTCCACCGGAGAAAGTGAAGATGGGGAGCATTCGTGCGAATGGTAATTATGGAGAAACCCTTTTTTTGACCAAAGTTCAGGCACCCCTTGATTTGGAGGTTGGTGCTTGGATAACCATAAAAGCAAAAGCATCTTGGTTGGCTTGCTCCCGTCAGTGTAAACCAGGTTTTGCAGATTTAAGTGCGGAGGTTAAGGTGGTGGGGAAGAAAGTTTTTGATTCGGCTTTGCAGTCCAGATTTGACGAGTGCAGAAGGTTAATCCCGAAACCATTAGGAGATAACTGGAATGTAACCGCATCCGAAAAAGGCCGCTATATTGAGCTTGTTTTAAAACCTACAAATCCCGGATTGGATAAAGGTCTGGAACGACCGGTCTTTTTTTGCTCCAATCGTTTGATCCGCTCCGACGGCAATCAATTTCTTACACGCACTCAGGGTTCTCTCCATTTACGATTAGAGCGATCGGAATGGGCTAAACCGAATGAAAATTTCCTGTCTGGGCTCGTTTACAGGAAAAATGGTTGGGGAGGGGAAGGGGAATATTTTTCGATTCAAGTACCCCTTCTGGTTGCTGATTGAATAGTTTGTCCGGAATATAGTATTCAGATTTTTGTCCAATTTTAGGTAACAAATGCAAATCTATTTTAGATATCTGCATAAACTTAAATACATTTTTAGAATTGAAAAATTTTCAAATTAAACGACTTTAAAGAAATGACATCAAAATCAAAAACTTTTCTTCCCTTATTCTTAGCATCGCTTTTATCATATTTTCCACCTGTCTTGCTTGGTCAGGATTTACCCGGAAATTCTTTACCCGGGGCATCCACTGTTAACACAATTCCTGAAGCAGGTGATACTCCTGCGGAACCAGAGAAAAAGAAAATGGATCCGGTCATGGTTAAGGAATTAAAAGATGTGGTAAAGACCAATATTTTCGCAGTGTCCAAGAGGAATATAAATATGGCATTAAGTACCATTCATCCGGAATCTCCGACCATGGAAAGTTCAAAGGATATGATGACTTACATTTTTGCACGTCTACAACTGAAATATACCATTCAGCAACTAGAAGTTAAAGAAATTGATGGAGATGAAGCAAAAGTCGAAGTATTACAGGTTACGCAAAAACTTTCAGGTAATGCCGCGTTTCGTGATAATAGAGTTAAGATGTTACACACAATGAAAAGGGATGGAAAGAAGTGGAAGATGTATAGTTCCGAAGCCCTTTTAATTGAATATTTAAAATACTAAATTTCTTTTCTTTGAAAGAGATTACATCTCTTCCAAAGTATCGATTCCCAATATATTCAATCCGGTTTCCAAAATACATAGGGTACGGGCACAGAGTAAAAGTCTGAGTGTTTTTATCTCCTCTTCCTCAACCATGACCTTACTTTGATTGTAGAAGCTGCTAAATTCAGTCGCTAGCTCAAAGAGGTAAGTCCCAAGGAAATGGGGTTTTAATTCTTTTACTGTTTGCTTGATTGCACCCGAGAAAAAGATGAGTTTACGAGCCAATTTTTTTTCTGAATCTGTAGTGGGAGGGTATTCCGTGATGTAATTTTCATTTGGCTCAGATTCAACTTTTCTGAAAATGCTGTAAATTCGAGCGACTGCATATTGCAGGTAAGGAGCTGTATTTCCTTGCATTGCCAACATCTTTTCCCATGAAAAAACATAGTCCAAAGTCCTGTCTTGCGATAAGTCAGCGTAGCGAACTGCGCCCAAACCAATAATTTTTGCTCTTCGCAAGATTTCAGAGCTTTCGATCTCGGGGTTTTTTTCGATAACCATTGCTTTCGCCCGCTCGATTGATTCGTTTAAAAGGTCGATTAATTTAATGGGTTCTCCATCCCTTGTTTTGATTGCCTTATTATCATCACCCAGGATGGTTCCAAACCAAACATGCTTCAGTTTCGGACAGGAATTATTTTCTGCAGAGAACCATTTTTGAACAGTCATGAATAGTTGTTCAAAATGATCTCTTTGCCTGCCGTCTGTAACATAAATAATCTGATTCGAATTCCATTCCTCTTTCCGGTATTTAACCGTGGCTAAATCTGTAGTGGCATAATTACTCGCGCCATCCGACTTTCTTATAATTAAAGGCTGCTTGGAGAACCTCTTGTGTTCGGGATGGAAGACAACCAATGCTCCGTCATCCTCCACGCATATTTTGTGTGCTAGGAGTTCTTCGTAAACCGGTTCAACTTTGTTTCTGTAAAAACTTTCTCCGAGAGCATGGTCGAATTGAACGCCAAGTATCTCGTAAATCGAAAGAAAGGAATCCATACTGATGTCTTTAATCTTTTGCCAGAGTTCTAGGTTTTCGGGGTCGCCGTTTTGCAACTTAACTAATTCTTCCCTTGCCTGAATTAGGTTACCTTCATCCTCTTTGACCCAACTATTTCCCTGTCGATAAAGATTTTCTAATTTGGCAATTGGGTCGTCACCGAGTTCATCCAAAGATATATTTTCCTTCTTAATAGCGAAAAGAAGAATCCCGAACTGCGTTCCCCAATCACCCAAATGATTATCCCTGATTATTTCATGCCCAATAAAACTGAGCAGGCGGGATAGACTTTCTCCAATAATCGTGGAGCGAATATGTCCCACATGCATTTGTTTAGCTGTATTTGGAGAAGAAAAATCAAGTACGATTTTTTGTGGCTTGTCCACTTGAACGGCTTTTTTAATCGACTTTACATTATGAAATCTATCCATCCATTCCATTAAGAAAGACGAGTTGAGTTTAAAATTAATAAAACCTGGACCCGCTATTTCCGTTTCCCAAAAGTCGGAATGGGGGAGAAGATCGATCAGTTTTTGGCCAAGTTCTCGAGGGTTAAGTCCTTCCTTTTTGGCATAGGGTAGAATCCCATTAGCTTGGAAATCACCAAATCTTTCATCTGCGGGGCGAACTTGAGGGTCAAAGCCAACTTCAAATGCATCGCTTTGTGCAGTGGTTTCTCTTATAATTCGCTCAATTAGTTCGCTCGGATCAAATTCAATAAACATGGTGCGATATCCAAGCATAATAACGGAAAGGGTCAAGTACCACTTAGAATAAAAGGCTCGACTAATTTGAACTAATTACCTATATAATTTCTTTTGCCTCTTTCTTACACCCCAACACCCCACAAGGATAATAACCATGGCTAAAGCATTAAATTCCCGAAATAGTACTCCATCCTTTTCCTATTTAATTGAGAAAAAAAGAGATGGAGGAGAATTTACCGATGATGAAATTCGCTTTCTTGTTGATTCCATTTTAGACGAGGAAATGCCTGAGTATCAACAGGCTGCTTGGGTTATGGCAATTTATTTTCAGGGTATGTCCGCTCAAGAGACTGCTTTTTTTGCTGAAGAGATGATGCTTTCAGGTGAGGTGATTGAAATGACTGATGTTTCACGCCCTAAAATAGAAAAATATTCAACGGGCGGAGTGGGTGATAAAACAACTTTAGTACTTGGACCATTAGCAGCTGCCGCTGGCGTTGCAATGCCTTTGATGAATGGTGATGATGAAGAATTTCTCACTTCTAATTCTGAGAAGTTGGCTGCCATCCCCAAAATCAACACAAAGATTGACTTGGAAGATTTTGCTACTCAGGTGCGCAAAGTGGGTTGTTCTTTTTCCGATCGTAATGATGAGATTTCACCGGTTGAAGGTATTCTTTACAAATTACGCCAAACCATTGGTGCTATACCATCAATACCTTTTATAACAGCAGGAACACTCAGCCGAAAATTAGCAGCTGGAGCTGAAGGAGTCGTGGTTGATGTTAAATGGGGGAAAGGATCTTTCATTAAAACTGCGGATGATGCCAAGCAACTTGCCCGTTCCCTGACCCGTGTTGGAAGAACTTTAAAGAGAAGATGTGTAGCTCTAGTTACTGATGTTAACCAACCGCTTGGTTCATGTGTAGGTGCATCCCTTGAATTAAAAGAAGCGATTGAGTTGCTTAAAGGTGAAGGCCCCGAGGACTTGCAGGACCTGGTTATGAAATTGGGTATGGAAATTGTTCGCCTTGCTGGTGTTGCCGGATCCACTCTTTCTGCCAAACAAACTGTTCGTAAACATCTTGAAGACGGAACTGCTTTGCAAAAATTTAAGGATGTTGTCGAGTATCAGGGTGGGGATACCAGGGTGATTGATAACCCGGAAAAACTCCCCACCGCAAAGCATACTAAAAAATTACCTGCTCCTAAACGTGGTTATGTTCACACTATAGACGCTGGGCAACTTGCCCGTGGTGTTCAAATCCTTGCCCATGGCGAGGGAAAGAAATTTGATCCAGCTGCCGGAGTCGCAGAGCTTTGCAAAGTGGGGACTCAGATGAAACAGGGAGAACCCCTTATGATCATTCATTATAACGATGAGAAACGATTGAGTGTGGCTATGGAATATTTTAAAGCGGCTTATCGCTTAGCCCCGAAAAGACCAAATCCTGCTCCTCTTGTAGTCGAGCGAGTTGCGTAACGAATCGAATCAATTCGACTTTATATTTTTAAAGAGATGCCCTTCAATGGAGGGCATCTTTTTTTTGCCTAGTTAACTCGGCCCAAGTACGAACGATCGTTTGTACTGATTTTAATAACATCGTCCTTTTTAATGAATAGGGGTACTTGAATTGTAATGCCAGAAGAGATAGTGACTGGTTTAAGGACATTACCCGCAGTATCACCTCTTAAGGCTTCAGGTGCTTCAATCACTTTTGCTTCAACAGAAGCTGGTAATTCAAGCCGAATAGCTTCTCCGTCTATAAGTAAAATATCATAGGTGTTACCTTCCACCAAAAAATAGTCGTCTTCTCCAATTATGTCGCTCGGTAACACGGTATCTTCATAAGTTTCTAAATCCATGAAGTGATGTCCTTCAGTATCTTTGTAGCTAAATTCAAGTTTCTGCGTAGTTGTGTGCATGAACTCGACATTATCTGTTGAGCGAAATTTTGTGGTAGTGGTTGAACCACTTTGCAGGTTTCGTAAAGTTGTTTGCACAAAGCCGGCTTGCCTGCCCTGCGTACGATGCAACATTTCTAATACAAGGTGAGGAGCGCCTTGATAGACCATTACTCTGCCTTTGCGAATATCTGTTGGAGATGCCATGTTAATTACTTTTTCTTGTGGTTTTGCGTAAAGAATAACATGGGTAGTATATAACCGACCTATTGCCAACCATATGTTTTTAAAAATCTAAAATTTAATGAGTTCAACAAATGCAACGATCGAAATGATTTCCTGGAATGTGAATGGACTGCGTGCCTGTCGCAAAAAAACCTTTGATTCTTTCGTTTCAGAGAAAAATCCCGATCTTCTCTGCCTTCAGGAGGTGAAGTTAAATCCCGAAGTAATTCCTGATGACGATTTCGGTTATCCATTCAGGCATTACCACCTCGCCGAAAAAAAAGGATATTCCGGAACCGCAATTTTTTCCAAAACGGAACCACTTTCTATTCGGGAGGATTTACCTGATGAGAAACACGGGGGAGAAGGTCGAGTCATTACTTATGAATTTGACGGCTTTTATTTGGTTAATGTTTATGTACCCAACTCCAAGGGGGATCTTTCCCGTTTGCCCTACCGTTATGATTCCTGGGATCCTGATTTAAAAGACTATCTGCTTGCATTGCGCCAGTCCAAACCCGTTGTACTTTGTGGAGATTTAAATGTGGCCCATCGGGAAATTGATTTGGCTAATCCGAAAACAAATCGAAACAGTGCAGGATTTACCGACGAAGAACGTGAGGGTTTTTCAAATTTGCTGGCTGAGGGATTTATTGACACTTTTCGCCATGTTCATCCGGAGCAGGAAAACGCTTATTCCTGGTGGTCTTACCGTGCCGGTGCCCGTGCACGGAATGTGGGATGGCGGATTGACTACTTTGTGGTATCCGATGATCTTGCCACCTCGATACGAGATGCTTACATATTGCCCGAAATTGAAGGTTCTGATCATTGTCCGGTTGGACTTTCCCTTGCCCGTGCCTGATTCTATTCAAATGGAAAATTTTTATGCGAGGATATTCGATCTCGCATGCAAAGGGTGGGGGAAGACACACCCCAATCCCATGGTGGGGGCGATGATTGTGGAGGACAATGAAGTGGTTGCTGAGGGGTATCATGAATGTGCAGGTTCTCCACATGCTGAAGTGGTCGCTTTTTCGAATCTTGGACGGACGCCTAGGGAGGGAGCTTCCATTTTTGTCTCATTGGAACCTTGTTCGACTTTTGGCCGGACACCACCCTGCACCCATGCGATTATTCAATCGGGAATTAAGAAAGTGATGGTCTGCTGCCTTGATCCCAATCCGGAACATTCTGGACGTGGCTTGGAAATCCTGAAGAACCACGGAATTGAAGTAACCCTTGCCCCCGAAAGCGTTCAGGCACATTTTACCCGGTTAAATTTTATTTTTAACCATCAAATGAAATCGGGAACCCCCTTGGTCGCTCTTAAGATTGCAGAGACCTCTAATGGAATGGTAGCGGAGAAAGCCGGGCATCCGAGTCCGATCACGGAAGCCGAGGCCCGGATTGATATGATGAATTGGCGACGTCTTTTTCCGGCAATTTGTGTGGGGGCTGGAACGGTGCTTGCGGACAACCCATCCCTCACCGCACGAATTGAAGGGGAGACCTGGTGTCCGGTTCGTTTGGTGGTGGATTCTCGTCTTTCTACACTTGCTCCTGAGGTAAGTCCTCGAAAACTTTATTCTGATCAATTTACGGACCACACATTCATTTTGACCACAACCTCACTGACCAGTGGCCAACGCATTCAAAGGGCCGAGGAACTGGGAGTAAAATTGGTTGAAGTGGCAGCCGATAAGGATGGGAGGATGTTGCCAACTTCCTTGCGTACCGTATTGAATAATTTTGAATTAAATTCAGTTTATTGCGAAGGGGGGCCTTCCTTAGCACAGTCACTTTTGGTGGCGGATGAGATCGACTACCTTTTTCGCTATCGCTCACCCAAGTTCTTTGATTCACCGGATGCACTAGCCGCACCGGACTTGGATCAGTACGAGCTCAGAGAACCGGTTCAAACCATTCTGGGGGAAGATCGGTTAACCCACGGATTTTTATGAAAACAATTTATCTTGCTTCGGGCAACGCCCACAAACTTAACGAGTTGCAAACAGCTTTGAACTTGGCCGGACTTTCGGTTCGTGTCTGTGGTCCCAACGAGGCCGGGGGCATGCCGGAAGTCGAGGAAACAGGTTCGACATTTGAGGCCAATTCCCTGCTTAAAGCAAATGGTTTGCGTGAGTTGGGTCCCGCGGACGCCTGGTATCTTGCTGATGATAGTGGGATTGAAATCGACGCCCTGGACGGTCGTCCTGGGGTGATCTCCGCACGCTATGCCGGTCTGGAGTGTGATGACGAGGCGAATAATGAGAAGGTTTTGAGAGAAATGGACGGGATTCCCGAAGACGAGCGGAACTGCCGTTTTCGTTGCGTTCTTGCCTTGGTCGGGGATGGGGTGGAGAAGACATTCTCCGGAGCCTGTGAAGGAATCCTTTTAAGGGAACGAAAAGGTGCCGGTGGATTTGGGTATGATCCGTTATTTCAACCCTTGGAAAGTCAGTCCACCTTTGCAGAAATTTCACTTGATGAAAAAGCCAAAATTAGCCACCGTGCACGGGCATTAACTAAATTGATCAGTTGGCTAAAGCAACAAGATGTTTAGCTTCAAATACAATGCCTGCTTTTAATTATTGATTTAAAATAAGAGCAGCGATTTGTTTGGCATTTCATCCTTGTCATCGCGAGAGCGAAGCCCGTGGCGATCCCCTGTGAACCAGGAAGCGAAGAGACAAGACATCCGCATCCCCCGAGTCACGATGGATTGCCGCGTCGGTCACTCTGTTCTCTCCTCGCAATGACATGAGTGTGCTGTTAAGACTGCATATCAACTCGCAACTAATTTGTTATTTCGAGTCACTCGCTGGGTCGGTAGATTGGGGAAGCTATTAACAATTAACTCTTTTAAAGATAGGTTACCTTGATTAT
>TARA_B110000008_G_scaffold268303_1_pt1 | contig 11556 bp, 12 predicted proteins | sample TARA_B110000008 | Tara Oceans TARA_B110000008 (sample SAMEA4396496) | marine metagenome | biome: Westerlies Biome; feature: [DCM] deep chlorophyll maximum layer (ENVO:01000326); material: water (ENVO:00002006), including particulate matter (ENVO:01000060) such as... | depth 40 m
CGATCGCGTTGCGACCAAAGCCGATCACGACCATCACGACCACGGGCACGGGCACGACCATGACCATGACCATGGGCACCACGACCATCACGATCATGACCATGGTCACGCGCATCACGGCCATGACGATGCTGACCATCTCGACATCGAGGGCTATACCTCCCTGTCATTCAGCAGTGACGGACCCTTCTCCCTCCGCAAATTTCAAAACTTCCTCGACAATCAATTGCCCGAGAGCGTTTTTCGCGCCAAAGGCATCCTTTGGTTTAACGAAAGCGAAAAGCGCCATGTTTTTCATCTGGCTGGCAAACGCTTCTCCATTGATGACAGCGACTGGGATGGCGAACGCAAGAACCAACTGGTGTTGATCGGTCAGGAGATGGACCACAGCACCCTGAGGGGACAACTCAAAGCGTGTGTCGCCAAGGATGCCGGCAAAGGCTTTTCGTAAATCAACCACCCCATTCCAACGTTTGCGTTCAGGTTGAAATGTCGATACCGAAACATTCTGATTAGAGTTACGCCAGCTTTGGGTTAGCGATGTTTGAGCTCACCCTTCTGGGGACATGTTTCATTCTGATTGGCATCCTTCTCTGGTTTAACGCCAACTCTGACGATGACGACAACAGTGGTGGCGGATTAATGGAACCCGCACTCGTTCCAATTCCTGTAAGACAAGTCCGACGCTGAAAGGGCAGAGACCAAGCGAAGTGAGTCACTCTTGAGTACTGTTCTCAACAGGCTCTTGGTGCGAATGCAAGTCAGTGCCAATCCATTGCGACGACGTGGACCTGACTGCTTCCTTCCTGTGAACGTTCGATCCCTAGGCGATTCGAGATCAATCGCTCGGTTGGGTGATCTCTGTGGATGAGAGCTACCACTCATGACAAGCAAGAGCTTGCAAGGCCAGTGGCATCAGGGGAGGACCCTATTGGCAGTTGTGGCCTGCCTCCTCGCCGCACTCGCACTCTTTCCCTTGGGCGGATTAATTGGAGAGGGAGTCAGAGGCCTCCTTCTTGGTACGGCCAGCCTGGGTGCCGATGGTCTGATCCAAATCCGCGGAACAACCCTCCTGCTGCTTGGCACCGCGAGCCTCGGAGCCGTTCTTGGTTCAGCGAACGGCTGGCTGCTCGCCAATTGCCGCTTTCCAGGCCGACGCCTTCTTCGGGTTGCCCAACTGCTCCCTCTCGCCAGCCCTTCGTACCTTCTGGCTGCAACGCTCGTGGACCTGGGCAGCATCCATGGGATCCGAATTCATGGACTGGGTTGGGGGGTGCTGGTCATGGCTTTAAGCACCTATCCCTACGTTTTCCTGCTCAGCACTGAAAGCTTCAGCATCTGCGGTCGTCGCCAGCTTGAAGCCTGCCGATGCCTCGGAGTTGGTCCATGGGAAAGCTTTCGACGCATCGCCCTGCCGATGGCTCTCCCTGCCATCGGAGCCGGAATCGCACTGATGGGAATGGAGGTGGTCAACGAACTTGGGGCCGTTCAACTCCTAGGCATCCCAAGTCTCTCCGCTGGAATTCTCCAGGCCTGGCAACTCGAAGGAAATCCAGCAGGAGCGGTCGGACTTGCCCTAGTCACACTGATCATCGTGACGGGACTGTTGATCGGCGAACGCAAACTGCGTCGTCGTAGTCGTCGATGGTCGGAAGGCCTAACGGGTGGAGAATCCCCAAACTGGACTCTCACTGGAACGAGAGCCTTGGCCGCTCAGGCCTTGGGGTTCATTCCACCGTTTCTGAGCCTTGGCACACCCTTGATCTGGGCCTGCTTGAACCTTGATCAACTTCAAACCGGTTTACAGCCAGAGCTGTTTCTGCTGACCTTGCGCAGTCTTGGTCTCGCCCTTGCAGCAGCAGGCTTAGCCGTTGCAGCTGCCTTGCTCCTTGCCATCACAAAGCGCTGGACCACGGCCCCTTGGCTGCACAGCCTCACCTTTCTCGCCGGGCTCGGGTACGCGATTCCAGGTGCCGTGCTCGCCCTGGCCTTGCTCATCATCGGTGGCCCCTGGCAGCTCTCACCCATCCTGCTTTTGCTCTGGGGCTATAGCGATCGTTTCCTTGCTGTTGCCAAAGGGGGCCTTGATGCAGGCTTAGAACGCATGTCACCAAGCCTTGATGAAGCAGCCACTGGCCTGGGCTGCCGCTGGCCTGATGTGCTCCGTCGCATTCACATTCCCCTGCTGCAAGGACCGCTCGCGGTCGGTGCACTCCTGGTCTTCGTGGACACCGTGAAGGAGCTACCTCTGACCTTCGCGCTTCGACCCTTTGATTTCGACACCCTGTCGGTGCGAGTTTTTCAATACGCGAGCGACGAGCGGCTTGCCGCAGCGCTCTGGCCTGCATTGATGATCCTGGGACTCGGACTGATTGCCGCAGCTGCCCTCGTACCAGGCCTCGACCACACAACTGAGACTTAATTCTCCGGCAAAGACCGGCAACCAGGGCTACGGCGCGGAGCCAACATATCCAGCAAATTTCCCAGGATCAAACTGAAATTATCGTCATTCACACTCAAGTGAGTGCAGCGGCCCTCGCTAACAATCCAAACCCCGTGATCGCTCGTAAGCACCAACCCAAGTCGATCATCCGATGCCTAGGAAGCAGCTGTTGAAAACCTCCCAGCGCATTGGAAGTTCAGGGAGCGGCCACACCATCAGAACAGCCGGTTAAACGCGAACCTTTGCCGTCATCCAGGCATCACCCTTCACAGCAGCGGCAGCGATCAGATCCGCCATGGTCGCGAGCAATCGGTAGCTGAGTGCCACCGCAAGCAATGGCGCCTCCGGCACAATCGTTCCCATACGAAACAGCAGAACCGCCTCAAACACCCCCAAACCACCTGGAGCAGCAGGAACAACAAGACCAGCCGTCCAGGCAAGGGCAAAGGCCGCAAGCCAAAGACCCAGAGGCTGCCCAGCCAAGAGTCCGAACGTTTGCAAGCAACACCAAAAACCGGCAAATCGACAGAGCACAAACAGCAGTTCAGAGACCAAGGGCCACCAGGGGTAAGACGTTCTGCCGCTGCCCAATTCCTCATCCTCAATGGAGGTCGTACCCCCCGGATCCACGCGATTGAGCTGGCGCAACTTGCTGGTCTCCAACCGACGCAACAAAGGCTCACGCCAACGCGGCAACAGCAGCGCGGAAGGGAGAACACAGAGCAACGCCAAACCGTTTTGAAACCCACCGAACGGCACCCAAAGCAGGGCGGCAACGGCCATCACCATCGGCTCCATCAGCACCGATACCAAAGCCTTGCCACCACCAAGATCAGGCTGCAGAGCACGAAAACGATCGAGGAAATGCCAGATGCCACCCGGCAAATATTTGAGCAAGTTGCTTCGCAGATAAAGCGGCACCAAAGCCAAGCGGCCCGGCCGATGTCCGAGCCAAACCACCAAAACCTTCCAAGCCAGAGCATTGACCACCAAGCTGAGCCAACTCAAACCAAGCCCCAACAACAACCAACACCATCCCTGTGGGCTGATCGTGAGGGCGCGCAATCCTGTGGCATGGCTTGCCAGCGTCACACCCACAAAGGCGAGGGTCAGCAGGGTGATCCAAAGGCGTAAACCACCAGGCAAAGAAAGCCGTTTCAGCACTGCCAGTCCTCCTCGGGCACAAAAGCATCAGCCTCGAGAGAGAGGCGGTTACGAAGTTCCATCACGCTGAGACCAGCCTCAGCAGACACACGCTGGAGCTCATCTTGCTCCCACTTGAGAGTGAAGGTCCCATCTGGACGGCGAGTCTGCTTGGCGCGAATCATGCCCCAAGGGGTTGCACTTGCCCCACAACGACGGGGCAGCACCCAGCGCCCCTGTTCGCGCTCCCTTAAGCCGATGGTTGGACTATGGCGCCACCACACCTCCCGCAAGGCAGCAGCCTGATCTGGCGTTGTAAGGGCGATCACCGAAGTACCAGGCCTTTGCTTTTTCATCAACACGGCTCCCTGAACCACATCCAACGCGCCAGCTAAACGCAGGTGCTGAGCCAGGCTTGCCAGCTCTTCGGCAGTGGCATCGTCAATCCAGGCCTCCTGCACCACAAGTTCCTGCCAACAAGGCTCTGTTCTGCTCGCCTCACGAATACGGATCAAGCGCAGCAGGTTGGGACGATCCAAACAGCGATGGCCGAGGCCAATGCCGACAGCTTCAACCTCCATTCTTGAGGGGCGTTGGAAGTGATCCGCCAACACAGCCACCAAGGCCAACCCGGTAGGGGTGGTGAGCTCAGCAGCAGGAAGATCCTCCCCGGTGAGGAGCGGCAGCTGATGACGCTTTGCCAATTCGAGTACCGCCGGCACCGGAACAGGAAGCACCCCATGGGCCGTCGTCACTCGACCATGGCCGGTGGGAGGGGCTGTGCAATAAATCGAATCAGGGGAAAGGTTCTCGATGCCAGCGCAGACGCCGATCACATCAACCAAGCTGTCGATCGCACCAATTTCATGGAAGTGAACTTGATCAGGGGCACAACCGTGCACCGTGGCTTCCGCATCAGCCAGGGCCTGAAACACCTGCAACACCTTTGTCTTTAGGGAAGGTGACAGCAACGCCTCCGAGATCAAAGAGCGCAGATCTAACCAGCGACGATGGGGAGGGTTGGGTTCCTCGCTGCTCACCGTGAGCCGAAGCCCACGCAATCCACCACTCTGAGCTTCCTCAACGTTGAGTCCATAGGCCTTGGCGAGACCAAGAGCTTGCAAGGGCTCATGCACAACCGACTCCGGCACTCCTAAATCCAGGACTGCCGACAACAACATGTCCCCGGCAAGACCCGTTGGGCAATCAATCACCAGTGCACTCATGCTGGGTCTAGAGGCATGCCGTCCAACAGCCTGTTGGCAATCGATTCGATCTCAGTGCGTCGCGAACGCAAAAGCTGCTCCACCTCACGTCGGGCCCGGCGTTGCTCTCGCTGAGCCGTATCAACATCTTGTCCAGACACGCCCCAGATGCGTCCCAACAGAGCCCTGTCATCTTCCCCTCCTTGAGGGGGTCCCTCGAGCAGCGTTTCCGCAGCCATTCCGGCCTGAAGAACCCGGCTCCAGCGACGCAAGTCTTCTAGAGACAAACGGGCCCGATCCGGTAGAGCAAATTCGGTGACACCATTGCAGCGCAACCCCGCCTGAAGACAACCACGGGTTCCAACAAGAACCCGTTTGACCTCAAGATTTTCCTCTTGAGCAACCAACCAGTGACCAGCCTCGTGAAACGCAACTCTGCGCAATCTGTTGCGTCCACCGGGCAGTGATTCCGCCAAAAGGTGGCCTCCCATCCCGTTGAACTGAGCTGCATCAACGGTGAGGCCCAAGAGTGCACCTCCCAACCCGAGAGCAATCCATGCCGTCGACAGTCCGATCAGTGGTCCAAACACAGCCAAACCGGTGGCACTGGCCACCGCGACACCGGCAGTGGTGTTGAAGGTGGGGGAAGAGGGCATCAGCTCAGGTCTTGGCAGGTCGGGGGCGAGCACCTCCCTTACGGGCTCCCTCCCGGCCTTTTCCGCCTCGCGTTGGCATCGGTGCAATCACTTCAACGGCCTCAACGGCGAGGAGCTGTCCTTGACGGCGCACATCCAAGCTCACGAAATGCCTTAGATGCTCGAGGGGCAGCTCTCCTGTGAGCTGCACTTTGAACGGCAAAGGACGGAATCCATCTGCTCGAGGCAGCTGCCGCACCTTCACGACGAGCTCATTGGCTTCTGGCTTTGTGAAAATCAATTCGCCGCGAATCGAGAAAAAGTCGTCGCCTTCTGGAAGTTGATCCGCGGAACCCTGGGCTTCTGAGCCTTCGGCATCCACGGCCTCGATCTCCGAGGCCTCCGCTGTCGCCAACGTGCTTGGCTCCCAAATTCCTGCAATTTGGAGATGCAGCTGCTCAGACTCACGGCAGCGGGGGTACACCACCCACAGGTGAGGCGTTGTCATATCGAGATGACGACGCATGAGGGTAAGCATCCTGCCAAGAACAACAGCCTCTAATTCATTGCCATCGGAATCGATCAAGACTCCCCGGGTCAGCTGATCGTCAGATTCCGGTCGATAGATGCCCCTAACAACACCGATCGCCCGGTACTGGAGGGGTTCTGTAACCGGGGAAATCGGATGGTCGCGCATTGCTGTGAGTGGCTTCCATTTGCCTGTAAGGACTCTAGCCAGCTCGGGGGATTCGATTCACAGTGGTCTAAGCACTCCCCAACCAGATTGCCCGGCGCTAACCGACTACAGGCGGTTCGAGATCGATGGATGATCGGATTGGGACTTCCTTTGGCCCTGATCACAGGCTGGTTAGTAGCCCAATCACTCAATCAAGCTCCAAAGGCAAATCAACAGATCAATCACCAGCTGCAGTCACGCGTCAAGCCTGTCGAACATCCACACGAGACAAAGGTTCCTCAAACCATTGAGCCTGAGCAAAAGCTGGAGCAACTCGCCCTCTCCCGTCCACGCGAGTGGCGTTGGCGCTTGCTCCTGGCCCAAATGAAGCTCCAACGAGGTGATCGCAAAGGAGCAGGGCGTGAGCTCATCACCCTTCAAGCCCTATGGCCCAATCGCTCAGAAGTACAGAACCTCCAACTGATCTTGGATATGGGAACAAAGCGGCAGGCCACCGCTTTGGAACAGACAAGCGATCGTTTCAAGCAAGCCCCCAAAGGTCAACGACTCTCTCTTGGATTGCGCCTTGCTGATCTGCAACGTCTCTCCGGACAAGACATCGCAGCCATCGCCACCTACCGCCTCATTGCCACAGAATCTCCAGAGAGCGTGCAACCTCTTTTGGCCCTTGCCCTTCTCCATCGAGACAAGGGACAGAGACAGCTATCGCAAAAGGTATTGCTCAGTGTCCGAAACCGTCTTTCAGTCAACAAACAGGACAAGCAAGCCCTCGATCAGCTAGCGGTGCGCTGGCAACTTGATTCCTTCCGAAAGGGAGAGGACAGAACGCCAACACGTCGCGCAACCGTGCTGCCCCCTCCTCCTAAGGCGCGGGTTGAGACGATTCCAAAGCCTTAAGCGCCGCATCGATGGCGTCGGCGGGAGGTGTGGCGTCATTCATCGCATTGGCCCTGCGCAAACGATTCATCAAGTCCATAGGGTTGGTGGCATCAAGCACCGACTCCTGGTCGTTCTGGCCTGGCACGGTCTGGAACACATCACGCTGCTGGGGAGACTGATAGCCGCTTCCCATCGGGCTTTCCTGAGCCAAAACGTCTACGGAGGTGAGCAGCGACATCGCACTGATGAGCCCAAGAAGATGAGGTCTTAACGCGGTAAGCGTTGGCACGTTCTCAGCTCCCAAACAACGGCCTGATGCTAAGGGTCACCTTCAGAAGCCGCATCATCCGTGCAAATCGCCAGCTGGAATGTCAATTCCGTGCGAACCCGACTGGATCATGTCCTGAATTGGCTTGAACACTCGGAGGTAGACCTGCTGGCATTGCAGGAAACCAAGGTGGATGATCCTCAATTTCCGCTAGAGCCTTTTCGCCAGAGGGGATATCAAGTTCAGTTTTACGGACAGAAGGCCTACAACGGCGTTGCACTGATCAGTCGCACACCCGTTGAAGACGTGCGCATGGGTTTCAGTGCAGAGCTCATTGACGATGCACAAGCCGAGGAGCTTAGTGCTCAAAAGCGCGTCATCAGCGCACTCATCGATGGCGTTCGAGTGGTGAATTTGTACGTCCCCAATGGATCGAGTCTCAGCTCGGATAAATACAGTTACAAACTCACCTGGCTGTCCTGTCTGGAGCGCTACCTCAGGGCCATTGAAACCAGAGATGAACCGCTGTGCGTGGTGGGAGATTTCAATATCGGTCTTGAAGCGAGAGACCTCCCTGATCCGGATCGTTTGTCCGGGGGGATCATGGCTTCAGATCGCGAACGGGACGCGTTAAGAGCGGCCTTAGGTCCTGATCTTCAGGACGCCTTTCGTCTGTTTGAACCGAACAGCGGCCATTGGAGCTGGTGGGATTACCGCAGTGGCGCTTGGGACCGAGATCGTGGCTGGAGAATCGATCACGTGTATCTCGATGAAACGCTTCGGGAGCTCGCGCGAAGCTGTTCGATCGACAAACAGGAACGGGGACGGATCCAACCCAGCGACCACGCACCTGTGGTGGTTGACCTGGCCTGGGAGTTAGAGGACGACGAAGAGGCTGAGGACTGATTTCAATACACAATTGCTTCTTCGGGAAGCGATTGTCCTTCTGCCTGCAACTGCACGGAACGTCGCATCGACTCGCCGCAGCTCTGTGGTGTGGGGAAAATTTTTCCGGGATTGGCACGGCCAAGCGGATCAAAAGCAAGCCGAACCCATTGCATGCTGACCAGATCGTCAGCGCTGAACATTTGGTCGAGATAACAGCGCTTATCGCTGCCAACGCCGTGTTCACCGCTGATGCTGCCACCCACCTCAAGGCAAAGATGCATGATCGCGCCTCCGAGTGCCTTCACCCTTTCATTCACACCCTGTTCTGATGCGCGATACAGGATCAACGGATGCAGGTTGCCATCACCGGCATGAAACACATTCGCCACCACCAGACCATGTTCCGCACTGAGCTGATCGATGGCCTTGAGAACCCTCGGGAGAGCCGTACGCGGCACCACGCCGTCTTGGAGGTAATAGCTGGGATATTGCCTGCCAAGCGCTGAAATGGCACTTTTACGTCCTTTCCAGAGACGGGCGCGATCCTCTTCACTCCAGGCTTCACGGATATCGCCCGCCCCAGCCTCTCGACAGAGAGCCGAGGTGACTGTGACTGCTTGCTTGACCTCCGGTTCCTGGCCATCCAGCTCAATCAATAAAACAGCTCCAGCCTCCGGCGGATACTCCTCTTCTCCAAACGCTTCATTCACCGCTTTGATGCAGGTTTGATCCATGATTTCCAGCCCAGCCGGTAACACCCCAGCGCGAGTGATCAAGCGCACAGCTTCTCCAGCGGCCTGCATGGAAGGAAAATCTGCCAGCAACACGCCCACGGCATCCGGAGCATGCAGCAAGCGAAGCGTGATCGCCGTGGCAATTCCGAGCGTTCCCTCACTCCCAATAAACACGCCCCGCAGATCGAGCTCAGCCGCATCGCATAACGAGGTTCCAAGGCGCGTGGGTGTGCCATCCGGCAGCACAACATCCAAGGCGAGCACATGGTTGCTGGTGACGCCGTACTTCAAGCAATGCACACCACCTGAATTTTCAGCGATATTGCCGCCGATGCTGCAGACCACCTGACTCGAAGGATCTGGGGCGTAATAAAAGCCATCACCAACGACGGCACGACTCACCCAACTGTTGATCACACCGGGCTCCACCGTGATCGTCTGATTCTCGAGATCAATCTTGAGAATTCGGCGCATGCGACTGGTCACGACCAGAAGCGCTTCTTGCTCCACCAATGCACCGCCTGAAAGCCCAGTGCCACTCCCTCGAGCCACAAAAGGAATGCCCTGGCGGTGGCAACACGCCAAGATTTTGGCCACCTGATCGGCCGTTTCTGGCAAGACCGCAAGCTTCGGCATGTGGCGATCCATGGTGAGACCATCACAGTCGTAAGACAACAATTCCTGCCGCTTCGCGACGACTGACTTCGAGGGGAGGAACCCCCTCAACTCCCGCTCAAGCGCTGGCCAGTCGTAGTTCACTAATGACGTGCCGAACTGAAGCAACCTAGGCAGCTTTGTGATCAATTCTTAGGCTTCAACTACAGAAAAAACACATCGGGCCGATCTTGGGTCAAGATGTTGCACGGTTTGCAACTGCCCTTTGGCTCCCGTCCCCGTGACTGCTTCCACTCTGAACACCAGCCACTCCGAGGCCATCTTCAATGCGGCCAAGGCTCTGATGCCCGGCGGCGTGAGCTCTCCGGTGCGCGCTTTCAAGTCGGTCGGCGGACAACCCATCGTGTTCGATCGGGTCAAAGGGCCTTATGCCTGGGATGTTGATGGCAATAAATATGTTGATTACATCGGCAGTTGGGGACCAGCCATCTGCGGTCATGCCCATCCTGAGGTCATTAGCGCTCTCCAAGAAGCCATTGAGAAAGGCACAAGCTTTGGTGCTCCCTGCGCTTTAGAAAACACCCTGGCTGAGATGGTGATTGAAGCCGTCCCCAGCGTGGAGATGGTCCGCTTTGTGAATAGCGGCACGGAAGCCTGCATGTCGATGCTGCGCTTGATTCGAGCGTTCACGGGGCGCGACAAGATCATCAAGTTCGAAGGCTGCTACCACGGCCACGCGGACATGTTCCTCGTCAAAGCTGGCTCAGGGGTGGCAACACTCGGCCTACCCGATTCACCCGGAGTGCCACGGAGCACGACCGCGAACACGCTGACCGCTCCTTACAACGATCTGGAATCGGTCAAGCAGCTTTTTGCTGAAAACCCCGACGCGATCGCCGGGGTCATTCTCGAACCGATTGTTGGCAATGCAGGGTTCATCCAACCAGAACCAGGATTTTTGGAGGGTTTACGAGAACTCACCAAAGAGAACGGAGCACTTCTGGTCTTTGATGAAGTGATGACTGGATTCCGTATCAGCTATGGCGGAGCCCAAGCACACTTTGGAGTGACTCCAGATCTCACCACGATGGGCAAGGTGATTGGAGGAGGTTTACCCGTTGGTGCCTATGGCGGTCGTAGGGAGATTATGGAAATGGTTTCCCCAGCTGGCCCTATGTATCAAGCAGGAACCTTGAGTGGCAATCCTTTGGCGATGACAGCTGGGATCAAAACACTCGAATTGCTCAAGCAGCCAGGCAGTTACGAAAAGCTCACCGCCACAACCGAACGCTTAATTCAAGGAATCCTGGAAGCGGGCCGCGAGGCTGGTCTTCCGATCACCGGCGGAAGCGTTGGTGCCATGTTTGGCTTCTTCCTCTGTGAAGGTCCAGTCCGAAATTTCGAAGAAGCGAAAACAACCGATGCAGTGCGGTTTGGACAACTGCACAGAGCGATGCTTGAACGCGGTGTTTACCTTGCACCATCTGCATTTGAAGCAGGCTTCACGTCGCTTGCACATTCCGATGAAGACATCGACGCAACCCTCAAGGCCTTCCGAGAAAGCTTCGCTGCAATCTCCTGAATTGAATGAGGTTCAAGTCTCAATATGTCGCCAATGCGATCTTGAGTTTTGGACTGTTTTTTATGGGGGCTCAAGCAAACGATAATGATGCGGAAATATCTCGTCCAAAACCTAAATGGATAGAGTTAAATCTAGATTTCACTGCTCAACCTGCGCTGGGCGTTGCAGGTGGGCTAGATCCATCCTCAAGTAGTTGGATGCAACAAGTTGCCGCGGGACTCACCCTCGGGACAGGCCTCAACAAAAACCGGAGCGGCTGGACAGCTATCGATCACTGGCAGATTCAGTTGGAACTGAGTCAGTTCGCAGGTAATCCTAATCTTAATGAACAACTAGGAACAGAGTATCCGCTACAAAGCCTGGTTAGTCCAACGGGCACGTGGATCACGCAAGCATCCTTAGAACGGGTCGAAGGCAACAACAAAATCGACTGGAGCCTGAATGCCGGTGTCATTTCGATCGGGGAT
>TARA_B110000008_G_scaffold118794_1_pt1 | contig 11503 bp, 12 predicted proteins | sample TARA_B110000008 | Tara Oceans TARA_B110000008 (sample SAMEA4396496) | marine metagenome | biome: Westerlies Biome; feature: [DCM] deep chlorophyll maximum layer (ENVO:01000326); material: water (ENVO:00002006), including particulate matter (ENVO:01000060) such as... | depth 40 m
TAGGTGTTTGGAATACTTCAAGTGTAACAGATATGATATCAGTTTTTAAAAATGCTTCAAGCTTCAATAAGGATATAGGAGAGTGGGATACTTCTGGTGTTGTTGATATGAAAGAAATGTTTTTTGGCGCAACTCTTTTTAATCAAAATATTGGGAATTGGAATGTCTCTAACGTTAGGACAATGGACGAAATGTTTAATGGAGCAAGCGAATTTAATAGTGACATTGGAAATTGGATTACTTCAAGTGTAACCAATATGGATTATATGTTTAAAGATGCATTAATATTTGATAAAAACATTTCGAACTGGTGTGTAACTAATATCTCCAGTGAACCGCCAGGTTTTTCACTTAATTCACTTTTAACTCAAGAGAAAAAACCAGTTTGGGGGAGTTGCGAAACTGTGATTAATTCCAATATTTATTTAGATAGTAACGGAATTACAATTAAATGTCCCGATGCCAATATTGGTGAAAAAGGTTTGGTTAATGGAAAAGAATATACTGTTGTTGATCAGGCGTTACTGAGGGCTATGGTTGAAGCCAATGAAGATGTCACCTGTGTTTGTACTTCTCGGGTAACAAACATGTCATCTTTGTTTGTAGAAAAAATATCTTTCAATCAAGATATTGGCTCTTGGGATACCTCTAATGTGATTGATATGAGTGGAATGTTTGCGGAGGCCGTTGATTTTAGTCAAGATATTAGTATTTGGGATACCTCTAAAGTAACAACTATGGAGTTAATGTTTAACGCTTCTTTTGCCTTCAATCAAGATATAGGAAGTTGGAATACATCTAATGTAACAACGATGAAAAATATGTTCTTACAAGCAACTGCTTTCAACCAAAATATTGGTAGTTGGGATACTTCAAATGTCTCTGATATGAGTGAGCTTTTTAATGGGGCTTTATCATTCAATCAAGATATTGGTAATTGGAATACTTCAAATGTGAGTAACATGTTTGGAATGTTTTGGGAGGCTTCTGATTTTAATCAAAATATATCATCATGGTGCGTTACTAACATAATAGCAGAACCCTTAAACTTTTCAACAAATTCTCCCTTAACTCTGGAAAACAAGCCATCATGGGGAGATTGTGCTTCTGAAATTGTTGTTTCAACCCAGTTTAACGTTTCAAAACTATTAACTCCCAATACAAATTCTCTAGAATCTAAATGGATAATTACAAACATTAATGATCATCCAGGGACTATGGTGAGCGTATTTGATAAAAATGGAAATACAGTTTTTACAAGTCAAAACTATGATAATCAGTGGGCGGGACTTCACGAGGACGGTCAATTAGTTCCATCTGGAAGTTATTATTATGTAATTATTAAATCCAACGGAGATCGCTTAGATGGATGGATTTTTATAACCTATTAAAAATTAAAATACGAAAAAGATAAATTACATATCTAAAGGAATTATAATCATTACACTAATGGTAATTGGTCAAAACTTATTTGGCCAACAGCAACCCTATTATTTATTTTTCAAACAAAATATGAGTGTTATTAATCCAGCTGCAACCGGTGTTGAGGGGTCATTATTAGGTTTGAATTATAAAACCTCTATGATTGGTGTTGAAGGAGGACCTAGTCTTCAATCAATAATCTACCACTCAGGTGTTAATAGAAATGCTTCCTGGGGAATTAGTATTCAAAATGAAAAAGTAAATATTGAATCTCATGGAGCAGTAACCCTTGATTATAGTTATAGATTACAGTTTTCCAATGATAGCTATCTGAATTTAGGAATAAAAGGGGGGATGTTTTTTAATAATATAGATATAAACTCGATTGAAAGAATTACACCTGAGGCTAATTCTGCACTTAGCTTAGTTAAAAACTATTCTAATCCCATTGTTGGTGTCGGTGTTTTTTATAAGGGCAAAAACTATTTTGTAGCACTATCGATGAATAACTTATTAAAATCTAATCGATATGAAGAAGAAAATGGGATCGTACCTCAAGCAATTGATAATGGCCAGCTTTATACTTCATTTGGATTTGATATTAATATAACTGAAAGCATTAGTCTAAGCCCTTCAGTAATTTATAGCGTCGCAAAGGATATTAATAATCAAATGGTAATTATCTCTAATTTAAATATTGGAGAAAACCTATCATTTGGAATGGGCTTATCAAGCAATGATAATACTAGTTTTCAAGCTTTGTTTAAAGGTTTTCAAAACATAGATTTTGGGGTTGGATATGAAATGAGACCAAAAAATTCAGTGTTGAATGGTAATAATTTTGAAATTTATTTAGGGTATAAATTAAATTCAGAGGGAGCCAGAAAACCGTCTTGGGAAAGAAATAATTAAACTGTAAATTGTATTAAATTAAAATTATATGAGAAAATTAATCACGGATGGATTTGTAATATTTATTAGCATTTTTGCATCTTTTTCTGTTGAAAATTATCGTGAAGCAAGCATAGAAAAAGGTATTTTAAATGATGCTGTAATTACTCTTGGAGAGGAGATGATATCTAATATTGACTATACCAAAGAACATTTAAAACAGGTGAAAAATATTCATTATATAAATAATCAAATAATTAAAAACTTTAATACCATCTCTTCCAAAGAAATTTTTGCATTTCATAGTGATAATCCATATGTTCATTTTTTTAATATTGATGGTAATATTTCATATGTTAAAAAATATAATAATGAATCTTTATTAAATATTTTAGGATCATGGAATGCTTGGGAGCCAGAAAAAGTTTTTTTTGAATCAATGCTTAATTCAGGAAAGCTATTAGAGATCAAGAATAAAAAACTAAGAAAAGAAATTGAGTCTATTTATACTAAACAACAAGAAAGGGTCAATGGTATGGCTTTGGGTACAAAAAATAATACAGATAAAACTATGGATTGGTTTTCTAACACTCAAAATGGATTTAACTATGATATTGTTTACAACGAAATCTTTGATAAACACAGGTCTCAAGAGCTAAAAAATATTCTTAAAACAAAAAAAATTATTCTAGAACTAAGAATAAGTGATCTGGAAAATTATCTTCAGTCTATTCAAAATGTTGTATTACTTATTAGCTCTGAATACAAGAAGCTTTAATAAATATCTTCATATGAAATATAAAAATTGTTTTACTTTACTTTTTATTTTAAGTGTTATGAATAATTCCTACTCTCAAAGTAATTTACCTTTATCGAAAATTCCTGAAGCACCAAAAGAAATTTCTTCTTCTACAGTTACTGCCAGAATGGTTCAAGGGGTTGGCTTTCGTTACTATTGGGCAACTGAGGGTTTGACGGCAAAGGATCTATCATATAGACCATCAGAAGATGCTCAATCAAGCTATGAGACCCTTGAACATATTTATAGTTTAGCTCTTATGATAAACAATGCTGGAGACTCTACTCCTAATATTCGTCCTTTAGAAGAAATTCCTGAAAACTTTATGTCTTTAAGAAAAGAAACTCTAAGTCAACTGGATATGGCAATTGAAAAAATTTTATCTGCAGATCAAAAAGATATTGAAAGTATGAAAATTATTTTTCAAAGAGAATCTGACCAATCTTCATTTCCTGTATGGAACTTAATTAATGGTCCCATCTCTGACGCAATATATCATACTGGTCAAATTATTAGCTTTAGGAGAACCTCCGGAAATCCCGTTGCAAAGGGAGTAAATGTTTTTTTAGGTGAAAAAAACTAGATCAATTTACTTTTCATAACGCCCTGGCGCCAAAGCTTTATTAACCATAGAAAAAATAGAAGAGGGTAATACTTTTATTAAAAAAGTAATGACTTTCCATGTTTTTGTTGGCACACATAAGCTCTTTCCTCTAAGGGTAGCTTCTACAGCTTCTTCAGCAATTCTTTTAGCATCTTTTTTCATAAATGATGGAACTCTATCCATCTCATCCTGAACCCCACTAGCGGTGTGAAAGTTTGTAACAGTGTATCCTGGACAAACTGCTGTTGAAGTAATTCCTTTATGATTATAGCTTAGATTTAACCCTTCACTGAATCGATTCATAAATGTCTTAATTGGGCCATACAGGGACTGAATCGATGACGGAGGGGCAAATGCCGCAACAGATGAGACAATCATTATTCTTCCATGTTTTTTCTCAAGCATCTTTTTGATAAAAACTTTTGTTAGACTAATTACAGATGTTCCCAAAACTCGAATAAACTTTTCCTCGTCTTCCATTGAAGTTTCGTGAAATCTATCAGGATTTGCAAACCCAGCATTATTAACTAAAATTGAAACTTCATGATTTTTAGAATTGCAATAATCAAATATTTTAAAAGGTGATTTTTCTTCACTTAAATCACATGAGATGAAATCTACTTTAACATTAAATTCTGATTGGATTTCTTTTGATAAACTATTTAATCTATCCTCTGACCTCGCTGTTAAAATTAGATTAAATCCTTTTTTAGCAAAATATTTTGAAATTTCAAGCCCTATTCCTGAGGAAGCACCAGTCACTAATACGTATGAATTATTCATATAAATATTTTGATTATTAAAGTCCGTAAAATTACCACTTAAAAAACTCTTCTTCAGTTATTGTCTTATAATCCTCTTGTTGTTGAGGATCATAATAAAAATAAAAAGAATGCTTTTCTCCAAAATTGACAACAGTTCTTTTAAGGTCTTCAAAATAAAATTCTTTTGCCTTAAATTGAACATAAAATCGTGTGATTGGCATGTCTTGAAATGTCCAATTTTCTCCTGTTCTAATATATACGTGTCTTAAATATTCTTCATATTGTCCTCTAATCAGCGCAATTATATCATGATCTGTTTCATTTGATATTAACAACGTAGAGTTTGATGTTGATTTTACATCTTCAGGAAATCTATTGGCAAAAACTTCTTGTCCTGTTGTTCCCCTTTGAGCACTCAAAGAGTAGGATAGAAAAATTAATATGATGAATTTCGTTGTGGTGTTTATACCGATCATTTTATTATTTTAACCAAATATTAATTAGGGATTATTATGATTATTAAAAATAGTGAATTAATTGATATTGATTTCATTTTTGAAATGTATCATATAGCAACTGAATATCAGAAACAGCGAGTAATTGATATATGGCCAAAATTTGATAGAGAAATGGTGAAAAATGAGATATTAGAAAAACGACAATTTAAGTTAATCATTAAAAAACAAATAGTTTGTATTTGGGCAGTTACGTTTGACGATCCATACATTTGGGGAGAAAAAAATAATTCGAAATCAATTTATATCCATAGACTTGCCACTCACCAAAATCATAGAGGAAATAATTTTGCTTTAAAATTAGTAGAATGGGCTAAAAATTATGCGTCAAAATTAAATAAGAAATACATAAGATTAGATACAGTGGGGCATAATAAAAAACTAATTAAGCATTATACAAATTGCGGCTTCAAGTTCTTAGGCCTCACTCAACTCTCAATATCTAAAAACCTCCCTGATCACTATCAAAATGCCATAGTGTCGCTTTTTGAGATTGAATTATAATAATACAAATTGTATATTACATTGATATTTAAATAATTATAGAATGAAAAAATCATATTTAGTCATTTTAATTGCAACTTTTTTCGTGGGATGCAATCAAAATACTCAAAAAAAAGAAACTAACACGGAGGTTAAAGTAGAAAAAGAAGCTGAAACTCAAGAAGCTTTATTAGTTGTTAATTATGAATTAGAGAATATGAGTCTCGAAGATCATGCAAAACTTGGAGCAGATGTAGCTCCCAATTTTACATCAGAAAATATTAAAGGATTAATTGGAAAATCCTTTATTGGCAATGTGGATAAAGGTGTTTTTGGAGGAGTCTATTATTTTTCTAGTCAAGAATCTGTTGACACATATCTAGATTCTGAACTTTGGAAAGGAATTGTTGCTCACCCTAACCTTGTTAATTTTAAAACTGATAAATATGGAAGTGCTGGTATCTCCAAAATCAGCAATGGAATTGCTTCTAAAAGAAATACTTCAAAAGAAGCTCTTGATGCGGAAGGACTAAGTATTCTTGTTGTTAACTACGAATTAGAAAGTATGAGCCTTGTAGATCATGCAAAACTTGGAGCAGAAGTAGCTCATAATTTCACGTCAGAAAATGTTAAAGGATTAATTGGAAAAACCTTTATTGGTAATGTTGATAAAGGTGTTTTTGGAGGTGTATATTATTTTTCTAGCCCAGAATCTGTTGAGGAATATTTAGATTCTGATCTTTGGAAAGGAATTGTTGCTCATCCAAATCTAGTTAATTTTAAAACTGACACCTATGGTGTTGCTGGTATATCTGCAATTTCAAATGGAATTCCAAAACTCTGAATTTAAAAAAAGGCCTCCACAAAATGAGGCCTTTTTTTTATTGATGAATTAAATATAAGTTCTTTAATAAGTTCTGATTTTTTTCATACACTCCCTTTATTATACTCTTGTAAAATAAATATTCACCAGTATAAGCATCAAGATCAAACATTAATTTTTCAGAAGTAATTATCTTTTTTGAGGTTTCAAGGTCTAATTGAACATCCAAATAGTCATCAGGTTTTTTGGCAATTGACTCTCCAAAAACAAACCGACCAAAAAATGACAATGAAACAAAAGGAAAGTTTTTATTGTAAAATTCAATTCCAATTTTATCAAAATTTGAATTATTATCAGAAAGTCTTTTAAGCATTACTTCATAGTAATAGGACAATTCATTTTTTAATTCCTCGTTGTCAATTGAGCTCAATAATCCTGAAGATTGCATGTTTTTAAAAGTTGAATTATCCATAAATAATGTTCCATATGCAGGAAGCATCTCAAGAGTTTTAATCTCCTTTTTCATTTGAACCCAATCAATATTTTTTTTATGAAAATTATAGACTAAATCATTAAGCTTGACTAGACTTTCAAAATTTTTAGACTCGTCTCTTGATAAAATTAAAGACATGTTAATTGAGTCTTGTTTCAAGTCATTTACTAAAGATTGGTAGTTTTTTGATAAGTCACGTTTTATGGAATAATTTTCTCTTAAATTATCAGCTAAAAAACCTAAAGAAATAGCCAAGAAAACCATCAGAAAGTCTGATAAATATTTAATTAAATTCTTCATAATTATTGTAAATTTAGACACAAATTCTTAAAATTATGAAGAAAATACTATATCTAATACTTATTGCATCTTTATCAAGTTGTTTAATGAATATTGATCTTGGATCAAATAAAAAAGTTAACTCTATACTAAAGAATAGAAAGATAAATGTAAAGAGTGAAATTGACGAAGCTAATAATCTTTACGAACTTTATTATAACACTGGAAATGCACAAGGAGTTACATCACTTCACACTGAAGATGCAGTTGTTATGCCGCCAAATTCCAGTTTTAGAATGGGCAAAAAAGAAATAGAAAAGGGAATCGCTGCTGAAATTGATATGGGTGCAGGCAATTTGAAATTTATTCAAACAGATTTAATCGTTAACTACGACATTGCATATGAAACTGGAACATATTCCATGGAAATTATTCCAGAAAATCAAGATAAAGTCAAAGACTTTGGAAAGTATGTTGTAATATGGGAAAAGCAAGATGATGGAAAATGGCTCATAAAAAAAGATATTTGGAATACAAGTATTCCTCTAGCTAATTAATAATCATCTATACTTTATAAGTTTAGTTTTATAATTCATATATAATGGATGCTTTGGTGTGCCATTTTTATTTTTACCAAAACATAATGGTTCCTTAACCAAATCTAAAATCCATTTTGGTTCAAATTCTGTTGCTCCCCAGCCATATATGACTCTATTACTTTTTAATATATTATTTTTTAAATATTCCTTGTTTTTCTTGCTTTTATTATTTGAATTATTATATAATTCTTTAGGGCTTGGTGTTCTATAAGAGTACAAATTACAAACACAAAAGCCTCCATATCCCCATTTTTTTGAAAATGATATGAGTTTTTTAATGGTTGGATCATCCTTTTTAGAGTCGGCAATTGACGGATTAAGCAATACGAACAGAATAGTTTCAAGCGAATCATTCCAGACTCTTTCAAGAAAATATCTATGCTTTTTATCAGTGGAAAATAGTGCGTTTCTTATCATAATGTCTTATTAAAATTTTATATTAGGAACATGAAAAAATCCCTTAAAATAATATTCACTTTTATAATTTCTATTTTATTAATTGGTATCCTTTTTTTAGGATATCAAGTTTTTAAATTTAAATACAATGTATTAGATTTTGAAAATGATTTCTCTAAAACATCAAATATTCCTGTCTTAATAAAGAATGGTGAAATTAATTTTATTGACAGAAATGGAAATAAAAAACTAGATATTTATGAGGACTCTCAAAAACCCGTTGATGTCAGAGCTGAAGATATTCTTTCAAAAATTAATTTAGATGAAAAAATCCATTTACTAAAGGGATCAGGAATGAAGTCAGCATTAGGAATGTCCAAAAATGGTATTCCAGGAGCAGTAGGAACAATCGTTTCCACTCCGAGACTTGGTTTGCCTAATTTATATTTATCTGATGGCCCTGCTGGATTAAGAATCTCTCCTAAAAGAGATGGTGAAGAAAGAACATATTATTGTACCGCTTTCCCTATTGGAACTCTTCTTGCCTCAACATGGAATACTGAATTGGTTCAAGAAGTTGGAAATGCAATGGGTAATGAAGCTTTAAATTATGGTATTGATGTGATTTTAGGACCTGCAGCTAATATTCATAGAAACCCCTTGTGTGGAAGAAATTTTGAATATTACTCCGAGGACCCAATACTTAGTGGAAATATTGGAGCAGCAATGGTTAATGGAATTGAATCAAATGGAGTAGGAACTTCAGTAAAGCATTTCATTGCGAATAACCAAGAAACATCTAGAAATTCAAATAATGCTATTATTTCCGAACGTGCTCTTCGAGAAATTTATCTAAAAAGCTTTGAGATAATTGTTAAAAAGGCTCAGCCCTGGACTATAATGTCTTCATACAATAAAGTTAATGGTGAAAATGTTTCTGAAAGCAAAAAATTACTAACTAATATTTTAAGAGATGAATGGGGTTTTGAAGGCGTAGTTATGACAGACTGGTTTGGAGGAAATAATACTTTAAATCAAATAAGTTCAGGGAATGATCTTCTTGAACCTGGAACAAGAGAACAATGGGAAGAATTAAAAAAGGGTCACGAAGATGGTAAACTATCAATAAAGGAAATTAATACTTCAGTAAATAGGATTTTGAAACTAATCTTAAAATCCAATAAAATGAAAAATTATGATTTTAAAAATAGTCCTGATTTAATTAAACATGCTGAAATTACTAGAAGATCTGCTTCTGAAGGGATAATACTTCTTAAAAATGAAGATATGCTTCCTTTAGAAAAAAATAAAAATATTGCTTTAATAGGAGCTACTTCTTTTGATTTTATTTCTGGAGGATCTGGTTCAGGTGATGTTGAAGAAGCTTATACCGTATCTTTAGAAGAAGCTCTTATAGATTCCGGTTATAAGATAAATGAAGTTAGTTTAAATCTTTTCAAATCTCATTTTTTAGCAAATGAATCCTCTTTTAAAAAGTACGAAGGAGTTTTAGGAACATTGATGGGAATGATAAATCCCTATACTCCACCTGAAATTGATTACTCAATTAATTCTATAAAAGAGTTGGCAAAATCAGCTGATATTGCAGTTATAACTATTGGTAGAAATAGTGGAGAAGGATCTGATAGGGTTGAGGTTGATGATTTTTTATTATCAAAAAAAGAACTAAAAATGATTGAGGTTACTAGTAAAGAATTTAGATCATTGGGTAAGCAGGTTGTTGTTGTTTTAAATTTAGGAGGAGTTATTGAAACCGAGTCCTGGAAAAATCATGCAGATTCAATAATTCTAGCATGGCAAGGAGGTCAAGAAGCTGGTAATTCAGTAACTGATATATTGACAGGAAAAGTTAATCCTAGCGGAAAACTTCCAATGACCTTTCCTATAAATCTGATCGATCATGCCTCATCAAATAATTTTCCTATGGATGGAGAGCCATTAGATGTAAAATCATTAATTACAAGGAACAATGATAAGCCACTAAATAAACAAGAAAAAAATAAAGATTTTACTTTATATGATGAGGGAATATATGTTGGCTACAGGCACTTTGATAAAGCCAAAATTGATGTTTCGTACCCATTTGGTTTTGGGCTTTCCTTCACTAATTTTAAATACTCAGATCTTCAAGTAACAAAAAGTAATGATAGTATTAATTTGAGTATTAAAATAGAAAATACAGGGGATTATGTGGGAAAAGAAATTGTTCAAGTCTATTTATCAAAAGTCAATAGTAAAATCGATAGACCTAAAAATGAATTGAAAGCATTTTTAAAAACTCCTAATTTAGTTAAAGGAGGATCAATTAGGTTACAGTTCAGTATCCCTATCTCAGATTTTGCTTATTGGGATGAAAATGAAAAAGGCTGGAAGATAGAAGCGGGGAATTATTTACTTAAGGTTGGGGCTTCTTCAAGAGATATTAAACTCATTCAAAATATAGATATTTAATTATGGACAAAAAGGATCTAATTGATTGTCACAATCGTATAAAGCCATATATATATAATACTCCAGTGATGAAATCAAGATTAATCAACGAGATGACAGGAGCTGATATCTATTTTAAGTGTGATAACTTTCAAAAAATGGGTGCTTTCAAAATGAGAGGAGCAGTAAATGCAATTTTACAACTTGGTGAAAATGAAAAAAGAAAAGGAGTTGTAACCCACTCATCAGGTAATTTTGCTCAAGCCTTATCATTAGCTGCCGAAGGTATTGGAATCAGTGCCTATATAATAATGCCTTCAACAGCAACTGAAATTAAAAAAACTGCAGTTAAAGGTTATAAAGGTAAATTAATTGAATGTGAGCCAACTCTAAAGGCAAGAGAATTGGCTGCCAAAGAAATTGTGAAATCAAAAGGTGCAACTTTCATTCATCCATCAAATGACAATGACGTAATTCTGGGTCAAGGAACTGCTTGTAAAGAACTGTTAAATGAATACGATGATTTAGATTATGTTCTAACTCCAGTTGGTGGAGGTGGTCTTATCGCAGGTAGTGCTATTGCTGCAAAATATTTTAGTAGTAACTGTAAAGTAATAGGAGCTGAACCTTTTGAAGCTGATGATGCTTATCGCTCATTGAAAAGTGGAAAAATCGAAACAAATGAAACCACTAATACAATTGCAGATGGACTGAAAACTCAATTAGGGGACAAAAATTTTCCAATAATTTTAAACGACGTTCATTCAATAATTAGAATTTCTGAATCTGAAATAGTTGAATCGATGAAAATTATTTGGGAAAGATTAAAAATAATTTGTGAACCTTCTTGCTCTCTTCCGTTAGCTGCAGTTTTAAAAAATGGTGATTTTTTTAGATCAAAAAAACTAGGAATAATAATCTCGGGAGGAAATGTAGATTTAAATAATTTACCTTTTTAAAAAAATATGCATATTCTATTTTTTT
>TARA_B110000008_G_scaffold221515_1_pt1 | contig 11500 bp, 12 predicted proteins | sample TARA_B110000008 | Tara Oceans TARA_B110000008 (sample SAMEA4396496) | marine metagenome | biome: Westerlies Biome; feature: [DCM] deep chlorophyll maximum layer (ENVO:01000326); material: water (ENVO:00002006), including particulate matter (ENVO:01000060) such as... | depth 40 m
GAAGCTAGGCAAAAAGGTAAAAACTGAAGCTGTTCCATATCGACTAAATCTGCTCCTGCTCTTAAAGCTATAGCATAACTGTCACCGGTATTACCTCGCATTGTATCTGTCTTAGGAAAAAATAAAGTAGATAAGCCACCAGCAGCTATTATAACAGACGGCGACTTAATTGCTAATAACACTCCTTTGCTCGCATCGTATACTAACCCGCCCACAATAATCGACTTATTATCTTCGCTACTTTTATCTACTACTAAGTCTAAAAACCATGCATCTTCAAGATAATCAATATTTTTCTCTTTTATAATTGCATCCCAATTAGCATGTCCAAAAGCCACTCCATGATTTTCATGCCCGACAGATCTATTCCTAGTATGTCCACCCATTGCTAAAGGAAGAGATTGAGGTCGATTTTTAGCTTTATTTATTGAAGGTCTTAATCCATTTTCTCTGTATTTATCATATGCTTCTTTTGAATATTTTGAAAATGTGTCAGTAAGCTTTTTTATAGGTAAGTCTCCGCCAGCCAATTTAACATTTTCTGATAACACCTCTTCTATATCATCATCAGATCCAGATTCTCTAACGGTTGCTAATCCTTCAGAAATTTTGGTATCCGATGCTCCTAAAGGATCTTTGGAAACCAATAATACTCGTGCTCCCTGTTCTGACGCTGCCGAGGCAGCTTGAGCCCCTGCTCCACCAGAACCAACAACTACTACATCATAGCTTAACCATTCAATTTCTATACTCATAAGCACCTCAAAAAGATAAGAATTATTTTACATCTACGTAGAACTTTGTCTAGACTATATTTGCCTATCAATTATAAATATTTTATATTCCAGCATTACTAATTATAAAATTAGAAATTTCTTTTAACCCATCTCCTTTTTTAAGATTGCTAAATACAAAAGGTTTTTTTCCTCTCATTTTAATAGTATCTTTCTCCATAACCTCTAAATTTGCTCCCACCATTGGGGCTAAATCAACTTTATTTATTACAAATAAATCAGACCTAGTAATACCTGGCCCTCCTTTTCTAGGGATTTTTTCACCTGCAGATACGTCAATTACGTAAATTGTAATATCTGCCAATTCAGGAGAAAAAGTTGCTGCCAAGTTATCTCCTCCAGATTCTATCAATATAATTTCTAAATTAGGAAATTGTATTTTCATATCAGAAACAGCTACCAAGTTCATTGAAGCATCTTCTCGAATAGCAGTGTGAGGACATCCTCCAGTTTCCACTCCCTTAATTCTATCTACAGGAAGTACTCCTGCTCTTACTACAAATTCTGCATCTTCTTTAGTATAAATATCATTAGTTATTACAGCCAAATCATATTTAGGATATAATATTTTACAAAGCTCTACAGCAAGTGCAGTTTTTCCTGTACCGACAGGTCCACCTATTCCTACTCTTAATGGCAAACTCATGATCTAAACAATCTGGAATATTGTTTTTCATGTTTAGCAGAAGACCAATCTCCTATAAATACAGATGATCCCATATCATCAATTGTATATAATAAAATTTTATTTGTTAACAATTCTACCTCCTTTTTAAATTTTAAAATTAGTATTTGAGAATCAGTTTGCCCAATTGACATTAATCTCAATGCCGCAGAAACTAAATTTGAAATAAATGCATGAAAATAAGAATTAAGTAGATCTATTTTATTAATACTACAAACTGCTCCTGCACAAGCGACCACTGTTACATAAGAAATATTTTTATTAATACTATTTATCAAACTATCAAATTTTTTTGACTTTAATGATGCTGATAAGGTTTGCGCAAAAGAGATTCCTTGTTGATTAGATTCTAGTGAAATTTCTTTTGTAGGTTTAAAAGCTTTTGCTATTAATGCAATTTTTTCTAATTCTTTAATATTATTATTAATTACTGCGTCATAAGCTGACGAAATTAATATTCCATCATTATAACAAGTCCCATAATTTAAAAAGTCACTTAGCCAATTTTCAAGGTCAGATATATTATTTATAGTTTTAGACTCAATAGCATACTCAAGTCCATGTGAATAGGCATAAGCTCCTATTGGAAAGCTAGGAGAGAACCAGGTAAGCAAATAATACATACTATTATTAGACTTTATATTTTTATTTTTGTTTTGCATATCTTCTCAATGATTGTGTGATCCATAAGCACCTAATTCTGGTTCAAATATATCATTAGTAATATCTAATTCTGCTTTAAGCCCCTTTAACATATCTAGTATTACATGATCATATTCAATCCTTATCTTCTTTTCATCTATTATCTGTACTGCTAGATGTCTATTTCCAAGATGCCATGCTAATAATGACTGATGTTCGTTATTATTAGATAAAATATTTATTACTTTTTCTTTTGCCGCAATTATTTCCACCCATGATCCATTCTCTAATTTTAAAGCATCTCCATTTTTAAAATTTACTACCTTATCTAAAGTTAATAACACCTTAATTCCGTTATCTAATATAAGGTTTTTTCTTCTACATAATCTATCACAAGCTTCTAAAGTAATTTTATATTTTGCGCTATTTGAAGGCCACTCACCTTTTCTACTCCATGAGTCTACAAGCATATTATACCTCCTTTAATATAGAAAATATCTTTGTGACATGGGTAATATTTCTGCAGGCTCACACGTAAGTAATTTTCCATCAGCTTTAACTTCATAGGTTTCTGGATCTACTTCAATTGAAGGACAATAGTTATTTAATAACATATCATCTTTAGAAATATTTCTTGTTCCAATCACTGTCTCAGTTAATTTATTTATTTCAAGTTCGTCTCTGAGAGAGCTTTTATTAAATGCTTCTGATACAAATATGATACTATTATCAAATAAACTGCCTCCAAACTGTCCAAACATAGGTCTATAATGAACCGGCTGTGGAGTAGGAATTGAAGCATTTGGGTCTCCCATTAAAGAATGATTTATAACTCCACCTTTAATTATTTTCTCTGGCTTAACACCAAAAAATGCTGGGTCCCAAAGAACAATATCTGCTAATTTATTTTTCTCTAAAGAACCAACCTTATTCGATATTCCATGTGCTATTGCAGGGTTTATAGTATATTTGGCTATGTATCTTTTACATCTAAAATTATCATTTCCATTTTTATCCTCTGATAATACTCCTCTTTGAACTTTCATTTTTGCAGCAGTTTGCCAGGTTCTGATGATGACTTCACCAACTCTTCCCATAGCTTGACTATCTGAAGCTATCATAGAAAATGCTCCTAAATCATGAAGTATATCTTCTGCAGCTATAGTTTCAGCTCTAATTCTACTTTCTGCAAATGCCACATCTTCGGGAATACTAGGGTCTAAATGATGACAAACCATAAGCATGTCAAGATGTTCATCTATAGTATTTATTGTATAGGGTCTAGTAGGATTAGTTGAAGATGGTAAAACATTTTTTTCTCCTACTAATTTAATTATATCTGGTGCATGCCCTCCTCCTGCGCCTTCTGTATGAAAAGCGTGGATGCATCTATCTTTAAATGCTTTTGTAGTATTTTCAACAAAGCCAGATTCATTTAAAGTATCGGTATGAATAGCTACTTGCACATCATACTGATCTGCAATATTTAAACAATTATCTATTGCAGATGGAGTAGTCCCCCAATCTTCATGAAGTTTTAAACCACAAACGCCAGCTTCTACTTGCTCTACTAATGCCTCAGGTTTTGAAGCATTTCCTTTTCCAAAAAAGCCTAAATTTACAGGAAAAGCATCTGCCGATTTTAGCATTCTTGAAATATGCCAGGGGCCAGGAGTACAAGTAGTTGCATTAGTTCCTTCTGCAGGACCTGTTCCTCCTCCTAACATAGTTGTTATACCGGAACTTAAAGCTTCTTCAATTTGTTGAGGACTTATAAAATGAATATGTGCGTCTATTCCTCCTGCTGTAATAATTTTTCCTTCCCCAGCAATAACCTCTGTTCCTGGGCCAATAATTATATCAATGTTAGACTGAACATCAGGATTACCAGCTTTACCAATTTTATATATGTATCCATCTTTAATTCCAATATCCGCTTTAACAATCCCCCAATAATCTAAAATTACAGCATTAGTAATTACCGTATCAACAGCTCCATTTTTATTACTTATTTGACTTTGACCCATCCCATCTCTTATAACCTTACCTCCGCCAAATTTAACCTCTTCACCGTATGAAGTGAAGTCCTTTTCTATCTCTATAAATAATTCTGTATCCGCTAATCTAATTTTATCTCCTACAGTTGGACCATACATTGCTGCATAAGACTTTCTATTAATAAAATTTGCCATTTTAAACCTCTTTTAACTTATTATTAATTAAAGCATTGAAACCAAAAATATTTTTTTTACCTTTATAAGGAATTAATTCTACTTCCCTAGACTGTCCTGGCTCAAACCTTATAGCCGTTCCCGAAGGAATATTTAGTCTTCTTCCATAGGTTAATTTTCTATCAAAATTTAGATACTCATTGACCTCATAGAAATGATAATGAGAACCGACTTGGATAGGTCTGTCTCCAGTATTTTCAATTATTATTTTATTCGAAACTGAATCAGCATTTAATTCAATTTTTTCATCTAATACTATATATTCACCAGGTATCATATTATTTAACCTTTATTGGATTATGAACTGTAACTAGTTTTGTTCCATCAGGAAAAGTAGCCTCAACTTGAACATCTTTTATCATCGTATCAACCCCCAACATAACTTGGTCTTTATCTAAAATATTTGCTCCTTCAGACATTAAATCACTAACTTTTTTCCCATCTCTTGCTCCTTCTACTATAAAGTCAGAAATCAAAGCGATAGCTTCAGGATAGTTTAATTTAACGCCTCTCTTTAATCTCTTTCTGGCTACTTCTGCTGCCATAGATATTAACAATTTATCTTTTTCTCTTGGTGTAAGTTTCATTAATTATTTCCTTATCATTAAATTATACCCACCATAATTTTGGCAAAAAAGGTGGTAATTTTTTAATATCTGACCTAATAAAAATCCATATCTGAGAAAAAACATTTCTTAAGTCTAAAGGATTTTTACCCAGTGCCCTAATTACTAAATTATTATGAATTACTGAAGTACTTATAATTAAATCTAAAATATTTTCCTCTATAAAATTGTTTATTTTATATTCATACTCTTCAATATTTTCGCTAGATAAAACGATTGTAAAGAAGCAGTTTGCGCCACTAAGTCTTGTAATTGAGTTTTTTGTTTCATCTAAATTATTATTAAGCAACACAATATCTAACCACTCAAGTTTAGATTTTTTATAAATAGAAATTGAGTCTTTTAAAAAAATATTTTTACATAATTCTCCCTTTGCTATTCTGCCTAGAATTATTATTTCACCAACTAAGGACTCAGAATTTTTATTTAAATGTATTTTTAGATTTCTTATCAGTTGAGAATTTTCGAATAAAATTGTTTCTTGTGGCAACCATTCTAGCCAACTATTTTCTCCTACTACAATTTCATTATTAATATTTGCTTTTATATCATTAACACTCTTATATATTTTTTCTGCAGACTGAGAAAATATCATAGCCTTACTATTTTTAACATTTACACTTATGTTGTGCTTATCCCCTGATACAACTCCGCCAGAAGTATTAACTATAGCAATAGAATTTATATCATCATTACCATCGTCATTTGAAAAGGCCCTAAGAGGAGAAGTATAGTGTAAATTCTTTATTTCATTTTTATATAATGAAATATTTAATTTTCCATCTACTCTTTGCATATTTTTATAATTAGACTGTAAGATAACTTTGCACTTTCTTTTTATTCATATCTTGTCCTTTGCCAGATAACACTATTTTTCCCTTATTTAATATATAGTATTGATCAGAAAGTTTCCTCGCAAAGTCAAAATATTGTTCAACCAATAGAATACCTATTTTTTCATTTGTTGCTAAGTATTTTATTACCTCTCCTATTTGTTTTATTATGGATGGTTGTATACCTTCAGTAGGTTCATCTAATAATAAAAATTTAGGCTTCATAACTAAAGCTCTAGCTATAGCAAGTTGTTGTTGTTGGCCACCTGATAAATCCCCTCCTCTTCTACTTTTCATATCACTTAAAACTGGAAATAAATCATAAATATATTTTGAAATTTTTCTATCATTTCTTTTTAAAACTGAAAAACCTGTTTGTAGATTCTCTTCTACTGTTAATAAAGAAAAAATTTCTCTTCCTTGAGGAACATATGCAATTCCTGAATTAGCCCTCTCTGGAGAAGAGAATTTAGTTATATCCATTTTATTTAAGTTTATTCTACCAGAGTCTATCTGTTCAAGACCAATAATAGACTTTAATAAACTAGTCTTACCTACTCCATTTCTTCCAAGTATAGTAGTCACTTTTCCAATTTTAACATCTACAGACATATCAAATAAAATATGGCTTTCTCCATATGACAGATTTATTTTTTTCACTTCTAACATTTATCTTCCTAGGTAAACTTCAATTACAGATTCATTTTTTTTAAGTTCTTTCATATTTCCTTGTGCTAAAACTGCTCCTTCATGAAGAACAGTAACTGGACATTTCAGGGATTGAATAAAATCTATATCATGTTCAATCACAATTAATGATCTCTCTTCTGATATTTTTCTAAATAATTTTGAAGTTTTTTCAGTTTCTTCATCAGTCATTCCAGCAACCGGTTCATCTAGCATTAATACATTGCAATTTTGTGATAGGAGCATTCCAATTTCTAGCCATTGCTTTTGTCCATGTGATAATGAATTTGCTTCATCGTATAGATAACTATCTAGGTTTACTTGAAGTGCAATTCTTGTAATTAAGTCTGAATCCATATTCTTATTATTAGAAAAAATAGTACTGAAAACATTTTTATTTTTGTATGATGCTAATTTTAAATTTTCTAGAACTGTATGATTAGGAAATATAGATGGCCGTTGAAATTTCCTAGCTATACCTAAGTCTACAATAGATGACTCATCATATTTAAATAAGTTAATATTTTCCTTAAAAACAACTCTGCCCTGGGTAGGTTTAGTTCTTCCAGTCACTACATCCATGAAAGTAGTTTTTCCTGCTCCATTTGGGCCGACGATGGCTTGTAAACTATTAGGAGGAACTGTAAAAGATAAATTATTTAAAGCTTTAAAACCGTCAAAGCTCACTGTTACACCATCTATATACAAAATAGAATTAGTATTTTTAATAATATTATCCAATTTAGCTTTTCCTTCTATTTTTTATAATTACAAATATTTTCTTGATCACACCCATTAGCCCATTTGGAAGATATAATGTAACCAAGACAAATAATGCTCCTAAAAAAAACAACCATACCTCTGGAAAGTTTACCGTAAAAAAAGATTTTGCTAAATTAACTATTACTCCACCCAAAATAGCTCCGATCAGTGTTCCTCTTCCTCCCAATGCAACCCATACTACTACCTCAATAGATTTTAATGGAGCAAATTCTCCTGGATTTATTATTCCAACTTGAGGAACATATAATGCTCCTGCTATACCAGCTAATATTGCAGATACAACAAATGCACATAATTTATAATTCTCTACTCTATAGCCTAAAAACCTTAAACGATCCTCTTGATCTCTTATACCTTTTAAAACTAAACCTGAATGAGAATTTACTAATTTTAGTGAAAGCAAATAACCCAATGCTAATGCTATAACTGATAGAACAAATAATGATATTCTTGTATTACTATTCTGTAATGAAAACCCTAAAATATCTTTAAAGTCTGTCAGTCCATTATTACCTCCAAACCCAAAATCATTTTGAAAAAATGCTAGCATTAATGCATAAGTTAATGCCTGTGTTATTATTGAAAAATATACTCCAGTAACTCTTGATTTAAAAGCAAACCATCCAAAAATAAAAGCTAATATACCTGGAACAATAACTATCATTAATAAAGTATAGGTAAAATTATCAAATCCATACCAAGCTAGAGGTAACTCATTCCAATTTAAAAAAACCATAAAATCGGGCAAAATAGGATCACCATATACCCCCCGAGGACCAATTTCCCTCATTAAATGCATTCCGATACAATATCCACCTAATGCAAAAAATGCTCCATGACCTAAACTTAATATTCCGCAATAACCCCATATCAAATCTAACGATAATGCTAAAAGACCGTAAGTTAAATATTTTCCAAATAAAGCAACATGATAGTCAGTTAAATGAAATATACTTTCTGCTGAGACGAATACATTCATTAATGGAACTGCAATTGAGATAATAAAAAGACAAAACAAAAATGATTTTGTTTTTATATCGCCTTGTAAGATATTAATAATTATAAATTTAGAAATCATTGATTTATTTCTGCCGCTCTTCCCTTTAGAGCAAACATACCTTTAGGTCTTTTTTGTATAAATAATATTAAGAATATCAATGTAATAATCTTTGCTAATACAGCTCCAGAATATGGTTCTAGAAATTTATTACCAATTCCAAGAATAAAAGCTCCAGATAAAGTTCCCCATAAATTACCGACTCCTCCAAATACGACTACCATAAAACAATCAATTATATAACTTTGTCCGAGATTTGGACCTACATTAGTAATTTGAGATAGTGCTACTCCTGCAATACCTGCAATACCTGAACCTAGACCAAAAGTGAGAGAATCTATCCAATTAGTTTTTATTCCCATTGATCTCGCCATAGATCTATTTTGCATTACCGCTCTTACTTCTATGCCAAAATGAGATTTTTTTAGTAATACTAATAAAAGAATAAATATCATTATGCTAAAAATTAAAATATATAATCTACCAAATGATAGAGATAAAGCGGGATGAATTTCAATCATACCACTCATCCATTGAGGAGTACTGACAGGCATATTAATTGGAGAAAAAATACTTCTAACTAATTGTTGTAGAAATAAAGAAATACCAAATGTAGCCAATAAAGTCTCTAAAGGCCTTCCATAAAGATGTCTTATTACAACTCTTTCAATTAACACACCTATTAAGCCAGCTATTAAAAAAGAAAATGGTATCGCAATAAATAAGGAATACTCTATAAGGTTAGGAAATATTAACTGCGTAACATATGTTGTGTAGGCTCCAATCATTATCATTTCGCCGTGGGCCATATTTATAACGCCCATTACTCCAAAAGTAATTGCTAAACCTACAGCGGCAATAAATAAAACAGAACCTAAACTTAAACCAAAAAATAAATTCTCAAGAAATTTATAAAATTTAGTATTATTGTTAATTTTATCAATTAATTTAAGTGCTTTAGATACTTCCAACTTAAAATTATTTTCATTTTTATTTTTTTCTACAAATTGATTTATGGCTGATAAAATTCCTGGATCTGTAGTTTTAACTAAGAATTCTAAACTTTTATTAATTAGCAATTTATCTTCTGATAATAAATATAATCGAGCCTGTGTTTTATATAATTCCTTAATAACAGATTTATTTTGCTCATTTTCTAAGGCTATATTAATTAAAGGAAGAAGTTCAAGTGATTTACTTTGAAATATAGTCTTAGCTGCATTAATTCTAATTTTTTTATCTTTTGAAACTAAAGAAGCCTGCGCTATTAATACCCTTACATGTTTACGCAATTTATTATTAAGACTAATTCTTTTAATTTTATTTTTTTTTACTTCGCCTAAATTATTTTTGGTTAAAACATCTGTAATTTTATAATTTTTATCGACTTTTTCAGCATAAACAGTGATTTTTTCATTTTTAGTGTAATATAAACTACCACTCTCTATATATCTTAGAATCGTTAAAGCTCTATCGCTTTTTATGTTAGCAATTTGTGTTAATAGATCTTGTTTTTCAGAAAACTTTGCTTTTTGTAAAGCTGATAATATGTCATTTAAATTATTTGCATAAGAAATATTAATTAAACTTAATACAACCGATAGACATATCATCAACTTCACAAAAATATTCATTTTATTTTCAGAATAATTCAATAATTACAAATTTAATAATTCTGACCTGAGCACTTACCAGTTTTAATATTGTAATTTCCACAAGAAATAGGTGAAGTCCAATCAGCAACTAAATTTGAAGATTCTGGAAGAAAATCAGTCCACGCATCACCTATTACTCCAGCTGGTGTTTCATAAACTATCTCAAATTGTCCATCATCAAGTATCTCGCCAATGAGTACTGGTTTTGTAAGATGATGATTAGTATTCATCACAGCTGTTCCACCTGTTAAATTAGGAACGGTTAATCCGTAAATAGAGGGTCTTACTTCATCAACACTAGTAGTACCAGCAATTTCAACTGCCTTTGCCCACATATTAAAACCTATTACTGTTGCTTCCATAGGATCATTTGTTACCCTTTTACTGTCTCCAGTAAATTCATGCCACGCAGATATAAATGATTCATTATATTCTGAATCTGCACTCATAAAATAATTCCAGGCAGCTAAATGTCCCACTAAAGGTCCAGTATCTAAACCCGCTAATTCCTCTTCACCTACAGAAAAAGCAACAACTGGTATATCTGTAGCATCAATACCTACATTTCCTAACTCTTTATAAAAAGGAACATTTGCATCTCCATTAATAGTGGAAATTACCCCTGTTTTTTTTCCTGCTGAGCCGAAAGCTTTAATATCTGCAACAATTGTTTGCCAATCTGAATGACCAAAAGGTGTATAATTTACCATTATATCTTCTTCTGATACTCCTTTACTAATTAAATATTCTTTTAATATTTTATTAGTTGTTCTTGGATAAACATAATCTGTACCTGCTAAAACCCATCTTTCAACGCCTAACTCATCCATAAAATAATTTACTGCTGGAATGGCTTGCTGGTTTGGCGCAGCACCCGTATAAAAGACATTTTTTGAAGACTCTTCACCTTCATACTGAACAGGATAAAATAATAATCCATTTAACTCTTCTATAACAGGAAGAACTGATTTCCTAGATACTGATGTCCAACAACCAAATATAACATCAACATTATGCACCTCCATTAATTCTCTTGTTTTTTCAGCAAATAGAGGCCAATCAGATGCTGGATCTACTACAACAGCTTCTAATTTTTTTCCAAGTAAACCTCCTTTTTTGTTTTGTTCTTCTACCATCATTAAAACGGTATCTTTTAGAGTAGTTTCACTAATAGCCATCGTTCCAGATAGAGAGTGAAGTACACCTATTTTAATTGTATTAGCTGATGCGTTCAATATAGAAAACGTATACATTATTATTGCAAAACTAATTATTTTTAAATTTTTCATTAGGACTCCTTAATTATTTGTTAATAAATAGTATACCTTTCTTATAAGCATGTTTTGTGCCACATTTTTTTTTATACATAAGCTTATATATAAATAACGATTTATTATATATGATTAATAATTAATCTCTAAAATTATTTTGTGATTAAAAAATAATCATTTTTTTAATAAAATATAATAAATTTACATTTTATTCAGTATCAATTAATTTAAATTAT
>TARA_B110000008_G_scaffold277990_1_pt1 | contig 11495 bp, 12 predicted proteins | sample TARA_B110000008 | Tara Oceans TARA_B110000008 (sample SAMEA4396496) | marine metagenome | biome: Westerlies Biome; feature: [DCM] deep chlorophyll maximum layer (ENVO:01000326); material: water (ENVO:00002006), including particulate matter (ENVO:01000060) such as... | depth 40 m
ATAGGAATTATTGATAGAAATAGACTTTCTGTAACAGAAGTTCTTGAAGATGATGGTATTTTTAGAAATTATGCAGCAATAGTAGAGTCTCTTGGCTGGGTTGCTCTTGAGATAAACGGACATGACTTTGAAGAAATATCAGAAGCATTAAATGAAGCAAAAAATAATAAAAAACCAACAATGATCCTTGCAAATACAGTAAAGGGGAAAGGGGTGTCATTCATGGAGAATTCACTAAAATGGCATCATTCAATCCCATCGAGTAAAGAGCTAGAAATAGCAAGAATAGAGCTTAGCGAAAAAATTAAAAATGGATAAATATGATAGATATTAGAGACGCATTTTTTGATGAAATTTATGAAATAGCATCTAAAGATAAAAATATTGTCCTCATAACAAATGATATGGATATTTATAGCCTACGGCAATTTAAGGAAAAATATCCTGATAGGTTTATAAATATTGGTGTTGCAGAGCAGAATATGGTAAATGTTGCTGCTGGTTTGGCTTCTTGCGGGAAAAAAGTTATTATTTATGGGATATCTTCCTTCCTAGTTTACCGTTGCTTTGAACAAATAAAGTTTAATATTTGCAGCATGAATCTCCCGGTAATTTTTGCTGGTGTAGGGTCAGGATTAGCTTTTTCCTTTGACGGGCCGACACATCATGGGACTCATGATATAGATGTACTAGCATCCCTCCCGGAGATGGAGATATTTAACCCCGGGGAAACCTTCTCTGCAAAATTATGCGCGAAGTTAGTAGTCGAATCGGAAAAACCAACTTTTGTTAGATTGGATAAGGGCCCGTTCCCTGAGCTTAGCAGTGAAAAAAATATAATAGATAATTGTTTTAGTATCCTAAAGCCAGTGAAAAAAGTTAATATAATATCTACTGGATCAATGACATCAAGGGCAATGAAAGTGTCAGAAGTTTTAGAAAATAAAGGAAATGAAGTTGGAGTTGTAGATCTTTTTAGGATCAAGACTATTTCAAATGTATTTACAAAAATGGTTTTAAAAGAGTCAGAGAAAATATTTGTTGTAGAAGAAAATTCTGAAAGCTCAGGTATAGGTTCAATTATTAGCAATTTGATAACTAAAAATGGCTTATCTGTTAGATTGAAGATTTTAGGGTTAGAGAATAAGCAGCTACTTGAATATGGCGAAAGAGAATGGCTGTTAAATAATACCAAGTTAGATATTGATTCAATCGCAACAAAAATTATGAAAGAAAATTTTATTTAGATGAGTCAACTTTTAATAATTAAGGAGGTAGCTAATGGATTTTAAGCTAAAAGGAAAAAAAGCTCTGGTGACAGGCGGATCACATGGCATAGGTCTTTCAATATCGAAACTTCTTGTTGAGGAAGGATGCTCTGTAGCAATCTGTTCAAGGACGCAAACACGTATTAACGAAGCTTTAGGTGAGCTAAAGAGCCCTAATGTTGAAAGCTTTGGAATGTTATGCGACGTTGCAAAAAAAGAAGATATCGAGAGAGTAGTTAGTGATATCAATGATAAGTGGGGTGGTGTTGATATATTAATAAATAATGCGGGTGGCGGAGGTCGATGGGGTAGTGAGGATGTATTAAAAACTGGCGAGGAAGTTTGGGAAGAAGTTTATGCCAAAAATACAATAGCAGCTATTAGATTTTCAAAAGCTTTTATCCCAAAAATGCAAGAAAAAAAATGGGGAAGAGTTGTAACTATAACCTCAATTTTAGGAATACAGGGTGGGGGTAGGCCTTGGTTTAATATTGCAAAGACAGCTCAGACTGCTCTGATGAAAAATTTTGCTCTTAATAAAGATTTTATTAGAAAAGGAATTACATTTAATAGTGTTGCGCCTGGTGGAATATTTATTACCGATACTGGTTGGGAGGAAGAAATGAAAAATAATCCCGTCGCATTTAAAAAAAAGATGGATAAAGAATTTCGATTAGGTCGTTTAGGAACAACTGATGAAGTTGCTAGTGTCGTAACCTTTTTGTGCTCAGAAGCTGCGAGTTTAGTCAACGGCACATCAATTCTTGTAGATGGTGGTGAAACAGCTGTTTTTTAATAATACAATTTTTAGAAAGGAGCTATTATGCTTACTGTAGGATTAAAAGAGTTCTCTGAGCACTTTGGATGCGAAGAATGTGAGATTTCAAATAAAACAAAAGATATCATTCAAAAATATGATTTTTCTTACAAAGAATGTAGTCAAGAAGAAAGAGATGAAATTATTAATCAAGTTATAGATAAAATTAAGAATGATGAACAAGAAATTGGCTCACCAATAAGGACAGATATTTGGACTAAAGGCTGGGGAGAAAATCTTACAGCATTTAATGAGAATCATAGTGAGGAAGCTTTTACCCCAAAATTTATAAGACCTAGTGAAGTTATTAGATTAAATGGTGATTTTGTAAAACCAAAAGACTTTAATTTTGAAAGAAATTTTAGTTATGTAATACGAAGCTATATCTGTGAAAACTATTTAATTCCTTATAAAAATATTCATGAATTTGGCTCTGGATCGGGCTTTCATTTAATCCCAATTACAAGAAGATTCCCGGATAAAAATATTTTTGGATCCGATTTTGTTCAAACTGCTGTTGATCTAATTAACAATGTAGCTAAGCATTATGACTATAATTTATCTGCCAGTCTATTTAATTTGATTCAACCGAATTCTAATTATAAGATTCCGGAATCATCAGTTGTTTGTACTTTTGGTGCAATTGAGCAGATAGCCAGTAAGTTTGATAATTTTTTAGATTTTCTGTTAGAAAGAAAACCAGAGCTTTGTATTCACATTGAACCTGCTGTTGAAATGTATGATGATAAAAATCTTGTAGATAGTTTAGCAATAAAATTTCACCGAAAAAGAGGGTACAGTGAAGGCATGATTCCTAAATTAGAAGCTATGGATAAGTCCGGAAAAATTAAATTATTAAAAATTAAAAGACTTAATTTTGGAGGCTTAATGTTTGAAGGCTTTACATTAATGATATGGAAACCATTATAAATATGTACATTCTTTTTATAATTAACTTATCAATTTAGATGATTTCAAGACGATCAAAAAAAATTAACCCACAACCAATGTTTGAGGTTTTGCAAGAAGCTAAAAAACTTGAAAATAATGGTAAGAATATTATTCATCTTGAGATTGGTGATTCAAGTTCATTTGAGAATACCCAGCTCCATAATCTAGTCAAAAAGAATTTGGCAGCAGAGGGATCACTTCAGTATAGTCCATCAGAGGGGGAGTCTAGGCTTAAAGAAGCTTTTATGTTTCATTATTCAATTCTATGTAATCATGAATTTACCAAAGAGCAAGTCGTTGTAACTCCAGCAAATGCTGCTATTTCCCAATTGTTTAATATTTTGGCAGATGAAAAGGACTCTGTTCTTTTACCAGATCCAGGTTTTCCAACTTATTTATTGTCTTCGGAATTTAATTCTTTAAATTCTGTTTATTATTCGTTATTAGAGAAAAATAATTTTAAATTCATACCTGATGAAATCATATCTATTATAGAAAAAACTCCTCGGCTTAAAATTATTGTTATAAATAATCCCTCAAACCCTTTAGGAATTCATCAAAATACCAATGATATAGATAAGATAGTTGAATTTTGTGCTCAAAAAAAAGTGGCTGTAATTTGGGATGATACCTATCGTAATTTAATTTATGACGATAATGTGAAAAGAAATGTTAAGCATCGTTCTAATCTTTTTTACATATACTCATTATCAAAGGATACTGCAGCTCCAGCCCTAAGAATTGGTTGTATAATTGGTGAAAAGAATGTAATTAAAAAAATAGCTGATCATAACTCTTTATTTTATTCATGTTTGCCAAAATTTATTCAACTAGCTGCAGCTGATTATTTATTTGAAGATCATCGCCCATATAGATTAGCTTTAAGAGACTCAATGATGCAAAGAATCACCAGAATTTGTGAAATTTTAAAAGACGCACCTCTGATAAGTTTCGTAAAACCAAATGCTGGTATTTATTTTTTCTTTAATATCTCCAAATCTAAATTAGATGGAGAGAGTTTTGCTAAACAATTTTTAAGTAATTATGATGTTTGTGTGTGTCCGGGTTCTGGATTTGGACCTTCAGGTAAAGATTATGTGAGAATATGTATTAGTGGCGATGAAAAATTTCTTTACGAGGGCTGTAATAGAATTGTTAGATTCTTTAATAGCTTAATTTAAATAATTTTTAAGATTAATAATGATGAAAAATAAAAAAAGAGCTTTTATTACTGGAATTTCCGGGATGGTAGGCTCTCATCTTGCTGAATTCTTATTCAAAAATACTGATTGGGATATTGTTGGCATGATTCGATGGAGAAGCCCATTGGATAACCTTTCAGGTTTGATAGATGATATAAATAAGAAAAATAGAATTTCTTTGGTTTACGCAGATTTAAGAGATCATATCTCGGTTGATAAAGCTGTAATTGACGCTAATCCAGATTATGTGTTTCATCTAGCTGCTCAAAGCTATCCCCAAACCAGTTTCACAGCGCCACTAGATACTCTGGATACAAATATTCAAGGAACAACTCGTCTTTTGGAAGCCCTTAAAAATCACTCACCTAAATCCATTATTCATATCTGTGCGTCTTCTGAAGTTTATGGAAGAGTCCCTAAAGATAAAATTCCAATTGACGAAGAATGTAGTTTTCATCCTGCTTCACCTTATGCAATTTCAAAGGTTGGAACAGATTTAGTTGGTAGATTTTATGCTGAAGCTTATGGTATGCAAGTAATGACAACACGAATGTTTACTCACACAGGTCCTAGAAGAGGGGATGTTTTTGCAGAATCTTCTTTTGCTAAACAAATTGCCATGATTGAGTCGGGTTTAATTCCACCAGTCATAAAAGTTGGGAATCTTGAAAGCTTAAGAACTATTGCTGATGTTAGAGATGCAGTAAAAGCATATTACATGCTGGTAACAATAAACCCACAATCTGGTCAGTCCTACAATATAGGGGGCACATATTCTTGTAAAATTAAAGATCTTCTTGATCATCTTATTTCAAAATCTACAATTAAAAATATAAAAATTGAAGTTGATAAGGAACGATTAAGACCTATCGATGCAGATCTTCAGGTACCAAATGCAGATAAATTTATGAAACACACAGGCTGGAAGCCAGAAATATCATTTGAGAAAACTATGACTGACCTTCTCGATTTCTGGAGAGCAGAGATTAAGCAAAATGGACAGAAATATCTTACGAGATAATTGAAATATTGAAAACTATTAATATAGAGAGTGATTCAGAAAAATTAAATCTACCAGCAATTGGGATTGGTACATCAGGCTATGGGGGCTATTTTAAAAGACTTGGTAAAACCAAGGGCGATTTCTCTTCAAAGAAAAGTTTCATTGACTTAATTGGATATGCTTATGATGCTGGTGCCAGGATTATCGATACTGCAGAAAATTATGCAGAAGGTGCTTCAGAGGAAATTATAGGCTCAGTTCCTCAGTCAATAAAAAACGAATTATTTATAATGTCCAAGTTTTCTCCGCAACACTCATCTCGAGGAGAGATAACAAAGGCTTTAGATCGAAGCCTTAAAAGATTGAACCGGGACTTTGTTGATGTATATCAACCTCATTGGCCTTCAGAAAATAATAATATTGAGGAAATGGCTCATGAACTATTGGAGTTGGTGCATGTTGGAAAAATAAAGTATATTGGATTATCAAATTATTCATTAAATTCTTATAAAGAAATGAATTCTTTTTTACCAAATAATAATATTAAATTTATTCAAGCTGAATATGGACCTTTTGAAAATTCTATTGAATTAGATTTTTTACCTGAAGTTAAAAAAAATAATGCGGTACTAGTAAGCTATAGTCCACTGGGAGGAGGCTCTCTATTGAAGCCTCAATCAAAAAATTTTCAAAAGTTGAGTGAAATTGCTCAAGAAAATAATGCAACTGTTGCACAACTTATTTTAGGATGGGTGATTAGATCGGGTTCTGTAATTGCTATACCAAAAGCAAGCACTAAAAAAAAATTAAACGAGAATTTTGCTACATTAAAAATGACTTTTAAGAAGGAATCTTTAACTAAAGTTTCTGATATTTTTAAGCCAGAAGTAGTAAATATCAGTATGGATTTAATTGATATTGTTCCGGATGGGGATAGGATTATTTATTATAATCTTCAAGAGGCTAAAGAAAATAAGTATAACCTTTTTCCTGGCCCAGAAGAAGCTGCAAAAGAAATAGAGCTAGCGGGGGGCAATATATCTAAACCAATAAAATTAAGAAAGGCTAGAGATGGAGTTAGATATGAGTTAGTAGAGGGAAGAATTAAGTTTTGGGGTTGGATGATTCTATTCAGTATGACAAGACCTATTCCAGCAATCATTATTCAATAAGGAAAAATATGGCTAAAATTAAAAATGAAATTGACGTAATACACTATGGAAGCAAAGAAGAGGTATCTGGCCGGAATCATATGGTTGAATTGATGCAAAAGTGCCCAATTCCACAAGATCAACTGTTAGAGAATATTGGATTGTTCATAGACTCTAAAAAATTAGCTCGTTTCTTATTCATGGATCATATTTATAAAAAAAATGTTGATATTCAGGGAGTTGTAATGGAGTTTGGTACTAGATGGGGTCAAAATTCTGCATTATTCGCAGCCTTGAGGGGAATATATGAGCCTTTTAATCGACATAGAAAAATTATAGCTTTTGATACATTTACAGGATTTCCTTCTGTAACTGAGAAAGACGGATCGTCTGAATTAATGAAAGCAGGACAACTGTTTACAACTGATAACTATGATAAATATTTAGATGAAGTGCTTGATGGTCAAGAGGCATTAAATCCACTTAACCATATTAAGAAGCACGAGGTTAGAAAAGGAGATGCAATTATTGAACTTGAAAATTACCTTAAGGAAAATCCAGAAACCATTATTTCTTTAGCATATTTTGATTTTGATATATATGAGCCAACCAAAAAATGCCTTGAATTAATTTTACCAAGATTAACCAAAGGGTCTGTGATAGGTTTTGATGAATTAAATGACCCAGATTCACCTGGAGAAACTCTAGCATTAATGGAGGTAATAGGTCTTAATAATATTAGTCTAAAACGCTTTAAATATACTTCAAGAGTATCTTATTATATAGTTGAATAACATTTATGAAGATTAATAAAGACCAGATAAGCGATCTTTTTGATTTAAGTTTATCCTATGAAATAAATAGTTTGATTGAGAAACTTGATCTAAACTACACCAAATTAAGTTTAAATTCTAGGGATGCTCATATCTTAAAATGCATTAACTTCTTGGATGAAAGCATTGTTCCCTCAGGGAAGTCTAGAAAACCTGCTTGGGAGAATGGTTGGGGTGAAAATGCTGAAGATTTTTATAAAAGTAATTTAGATTTAGATACATTACTACCACATTATTATCGAAGAGGAAGGTCTGTAATGAGGCTTCAGGGCGATTATATTTTTCCAGAAGATGATATGTTTGAAGCTAAATTTTTATCAATTATTCAAGCTATTCTAGCTGAAAATTTTATAGGTAAATATAATGATATTTATGAGTTAGGAGCAGGGCCTTGTCATAATATTGTTGCATTTGCTCATAGACTCAAAAATAAAAACTTTTATGTAACTGATTGGGTGGATCCAACCGTTAAAATTATTAAACGAATTGAAAGCAATAAGGATAAGATAGGTTTTGGATCTCATAATTTTGAAGGTAGTACTTTTGATTATTTCAATCTCGATTCTAACTTTAAAATTAAAGACGGAAGTGTTGTTTTGACCTGGGGAAGTATGGAGCAGATTGGCTCAAATTACAAAGAGCTACTAAATTTCTTTCTAAGTCAGTCCAAAGTTAGTTTTATTCATATTGAGCCAACTCTGGAGTTTTACCAAAATAATCTATTCGATAAACTAGCTTATGATTATTCAGTCAAAAGAAATTATTTAAATGGTTATTTTAAAGAACTTTTTGAACTAGAGGTTTCGAATAAAGTTAATATTACTTATAAGAAAAAAATAATTGGTAGTGCTTTTCATGATGGATGGACTATTGTTTGCTGGAATAAAAATAAATAAATAAATATTTATCATGAATTACAAAAAAGTTTTTAAAACACCTTTCTTTGATATTGAGGAGTCTACTAAAAAATTAGATAATAATTCACCTCATTACAGAATTAAAAGTTGTGATTCTGTAATATGCTGCCTAATTAACGATGAAGAGAAAATAGTTTTAGTATCTCAACTTAGACCTAATCTAGGCTATAAAACATTAGAGTTTCCTGCTGGAGGTATTGATAAGAACGAGTCACCGATTCAAGCTGTTTCAAGAGAAGTGAGAGAGGAAACAGGCATGATATGTGATTTTAAGTCATTAGGCTCATACAGACTTTTGATGAATAGAACAGTAAATAAAGAGTACCTTTTTGTTGGTCTAGTTAAAGGAAAGAATAAAGACAGTCTTGAGAAGTCAATTAAGGTTAAAGAAGTTAACAGAAGCAATTTTTTATCCTTGATAAAAGATAGTAAATTTGAGCAATTAGCTGCTTTAGGGATTATTCAATTAATCAATTTAAGATTTAATATTAATTTTTTAACTGATAAAAGTGTTATAAATAAAATATGGGGAGATTATGAAAGTTGAAGAAACAGATTTAGATGGTGTGCTTTTAATTACGCCGCCAACAATATTTAAAGATTTTCGAGGTGAGTACGTAGAAACCTATAATAAAGAACTATATTTTGAAAAAGGTATTGATACTGATTTTATTCAAGATGATATTTCTGTATCTAAAAAAAATGTTTTAAGAGGAATTCATGGTGACCAATCAACAACAAAATTAATTTCTTGTTTATCTGGATCTTTTTTTTTAGTGGTTGTAAACAATGACCCTTCATCTAAACAATTTAAGCAATCAGTATCTTTTATTCTATCCGAGAGTAATCGATTGCAAGTTTTAGTTCCTGAAAAGTTCGGAAATGGACATCTTGTGTTAAGTGAGCAAGCAATATTTCATTACAAACAAAATACTCAATATAATAGATCAGGTCAATTTACTATTTTATGGAATGATCCGGATTATAATTTTGAGTGGCCCAACAATAATCCTATTTTGTCAGTTAGGGATTCAGGAAAGGATTCTTGATGTCTAGTTTCTATAAAAATAAAAATATTTTAATTACAGGATCAGCGGGCTTCGTTGGAACAAATTTAGTAAAAAGGTTAGTTGGTTTGGGAGCTAATGTTACTGGAACAATTTTTAATAAAAAACCACAGGATCCTATTGATACTGTTAGTTACATCAAAGTTGATCTAACGAATAAAGCAGATTGCAGGAAGGTTTGTGCTGGGATGGATTATATATTTATGTGTGCAGCTAACAGTTCAGGTGCCTCAGTGATGGAAAAAGCACCGTTAACACACTTAACACCAAATGTTGTGATGAACGCTCTAATGCTAGAATCTGCTTACTCTGAGGGAGTTAAGAAATTTGCATTTATAAGTAGTAATACTGTTTATCCATTAACAAATGATGCTGTAATTGAAGCTGACGCTAATTATGATTTTTATGAAAAATACCATATTGTTGGATGGATGAAAATGTTTTCTGAAGAAATGTGCAAAATGTATTCAAAGCACATTAAGACTCCAATGAAAACACTAGTTGTCAGGCCTGGAAACCTCTATGGCCCCTTCGATAAATATAATAAAAATGAATCGAAGGTTATTGCCGCCTTAATAAGAAGATTTGTTGAGAAACAAAACCCATTAGAGGTTTGGGGAGATGGAAATGATATTAAAGATTTTATTTTTATTGATGACTTTATTGACGGCCTAATTAGCACTTTTAAAAATGAAAAAATTGATGGACCAATTAATATTGCATCTGGTCAGCCAACGACTATAAAAGATATTATAAATGCATTAATTTTGATTTCAGAATCATCTGATTTAAATGTCCAGTATGACGCATCAAAGCCAACCATGATTCCTGTAAGACTTATATCAACCAATCTAGTTAAAAAAGAGATAAATTTTTCACCAAAATATAGTATTTATGAGGGTTTAGATAAAACATACAATTGGTATAAGCAGTTCTATAAGAAATTTACTCCGGAAGACCTAATATGATCATATCAAGAACGCCGTTTAGAATTTCTTTTTTTGGCGGCGGTACAGATTACCCTGAGTGGTATAAGGAAAATGGCGGGGCCGTTTTAAGTACCTCAATAAATAAATTCAGTTATATTACTGCTAGATACCTGCCACCATTTTTTGATTACAAGTATCGAATTCGTTATTACCAGAGAGAGGAGACAAATTCAATCAAAGAAATTCAACATCCATCAGTTAAAAACTGCTTACAATTTTTAAAATTTAAAGACAACCTTGATCTTGTTCATCATGCAGATTTACCAGCTAGAGGCGGATTAGGGTCGAGCTCAACTTTCACAGTTGGCTTACTTCATGCCACATATTCATTACAGAGTAAAATGATAGGTAAAAGACAGCTCGCAATGAATGCAATTCATATTGAACAGAACTTAATTAAAGAATCCGTGGGTTCACAAGATCAAGTAGCAGCAGCTTTTGGTGGGCTGAATAAGATAGAGTTTGGCGGGCCTAAGGAATTTACTGTAAAGCCGATTTCAATAGAACCCGAAAGAGTTAAGTTACTCGAAAGTAATTTGATGTTATTTTTTACCGGTTTTTCAAGAACAGCTTCCAACATCGCTTCTGAACAAATTAAAACTATGCATAAGAGAAAAGCTGAGTTGATAGAAATGCATGAATCAGTCGATCAAGCAATTGAAATTATGACAAGCAATCAATCCATGGATGATTTTGGTCGTTTAATGGGAGAACAGTGGCAAAATAAAAAGAAAATGACTGATTTGATTAGTAATTCTGATATAAATGATATTTACTCAAAAGGTATAAAGGCAGGGGCAATAGGCGGCAAGTTATTAGGTGCTGGTGGAGGTGGATTCATTCTTTTTTACGTACCAAAAGACAGACAAAAAAAAGTTAAGAATGATTTAAAAAATTTATTATATGTCCCTTTTTCATTTGACTTCACTGGGAGTCAAATAATTTATTACTCTGATACAAGTTATTAATAATTAAATTTATGGAAATACCAAAAATAGAAGTAGATATTCTTATTCTTTGTGGCGGTCTGGGCTCAAGATTAAAATCATTATTTCCAAATTCTCCAAAAGCTCTATCTAATATTAATGGGATACCTTTTTTAGACATGCTGATTGAAAAAATTAAGGAACAGGGTTTTAAAAATTTTATTTTATGTGTAGGCCACTTAAAAGAAAAGATTATTGATCATTATTCGGATGTAAAAGATTTTAGTATCAGCTATTCAATAGAAACTAAATTGTTAGGAACAGGTGGAGCAATTAAAAATGCTTTACCATTAATAAAAAATAAATTTTTT
>TARA_B110000008_G_scaffold169538_1_pt1 | contig 11468 bp, 9 predicted proteins | sample TARA_B110000008 | Tara Oceans TARA_B110000008 (sample SAMEA4396496) | marine metagenome | biome: Westerlies Biome; feature: [DCM] deep chlorophyll maximum layer (ENVO:01000326); material: water (ENVO:00002006), including particulate matter (ENVO:01000060) such as... | depth 40 m
GTCCACACTATTTGAAACTCAAAGGGAAGACATATTACTTCTCTAGAAGGGTACCAAAAGAACTGCAAAAGCACTCAAAATGCAGTCGATTTGAGGTCTGTTTACGAACATCTGTTAAATCGGTGGCATTGAAGCAGGCTATGTTGTTAGCCCAAGAACTTGATGATCAGTGGGGCATTCTGAGACGACGCGAGCGGAACGATAGGATTGCGCGCATCTTTGGTTCTGAAGTTATGTCTTCGTCTGCGTTGAATTCAGAGGTGGGCAGGGGGCCAACACTTACTGAGGGATTGGAGGTTTATCTTCGTTTAAAAGGCGATGGTAGGCCTGTGACTTTTGAGACTGGTGCCCGGCGGTCTATTGGATATCTCTTAGAGGTCTCTGAAGATAAGGCCGTCGACACCTATGATCGCAAAGACGCAAATGCACTTAGAGAGTATCTCAAGGGTAGGGGGTTAGCCAAAGAAAGCATTGCTCGTAATATGACCAACGTTAGAGCCGTTATAAACTTCGTTTTACGAGAGCATGGATTACCAACTAATAGTGCTTTCAGTGGCGTATACTTGGGTGAGGTGGGCATACCAAAGAAGAGGTATGTGCCAGCAGCATTAGAACTCAGAAAACTTCAAGAATTATGTCGTGTCGAAGATGATGAACTTAGGTGGATCTTAGGCATTATCATTAATACAGGTATGCGCCTTTCAGAGGCTGTTGGATTATCGAAAGACGACTTATCCTTAAGTTCAGACATCCCTTATTTGAAAGTCACACCGCAGCCTTGGAGGCGTCTAAAGACGATTGGCAGTGAACGCGTAATCCCTCTTGTAGGAGTGTCTCTGTGGGCTGCTCAGAGGGCCTCAGAGGCATCTAAGACTCAGTTTGTTTTTCCTAAGTATTGTAATGAAAATAAAGCTTCATCCAATTCAGCCAGCGCTGCCTTGAATAAGTGGCTACAGCGTAAGATTAATAGCGAGATAGTTGTTCACTCATTGAGACATATGATGCGAGACAGGCTTAGGAATATAGAGTGTCCTAGTAACGTTATAGACGCAATAGGAGGTTGGACATACGGAAGTGTTGGTGAGAGCTATGGACTAGGATATTCGTTAAAAGTTAAGTCCAAATGGTTAAGAATTAGCTCAAACGATCACCTCGTTTGCACTTAGCTGCACCGCCTAAATGGAGAGCAAAAATTTGTTACTATCGGACATCCTATAGACAATGTATTTTTATTGACAACCGACCAACAGCTCACTTAACATTTCAATTATCATAGATAGTGAGAGCGACCGAATGCAAGTTCAAGATCCGAGGATAAATTTGGGGCGCCGAGCGACTGGATGCGATCTCGTCGTTTGATTTAAAACTGCTTGTTTGCCGTTTAGGCGCTATTTCTTCCGGGTAGCCGGAACCGCACCACCTTTTCTCATTTTGGTTGATTTTCCATGAGCAACAGAAAAAGACTTCGCCTTGCCGTCGATATCGGCGGAACTTTCACTGATACGGTTTTGGTCAATCGGCAGAGTCAGATCCTAGCTACCACCAAGACTCCTACAACCCCCAACAACCCAGCGCACGGGGCTATTGATGGCGCAAGACGGGTGCTTGCCGAAGCTCGGGTGGACTGGTCACAGATCGACGGCTTCATTCACGGAACGACGCTAGCCACCAATGCGCTGATCGAGCGGCGGGGTGCCGTTGTGGCAACCGTCACGACTAAGGGTTTTCGCGACATCCTCGAAATTGCCTATGAGCGGCGCTATAGCCAGTATGACATCAACCTAGTCAAACCAGATCTGATAGTACCGCGCTCAAGCGCCTTCACTATTGGGGGACGCATGGACGCACGTGGGCGGGAACTAGAGCCGCTTGAAGAGGCATCGCTTGCCCGGTTGGTTGAGGAACTAACGGCCAGCGGTGCCGAGGCGGTAGCGATCTGCCTGATGCATGCCTATGCCAACCCAGCACATGAGCTTAGGCTCCGGGATCTTCTGCAAGCGCGGATGCCCGATCTAGTGATTTCGCTATCGCATGAGGTCAGCCCAGAGGCCCGCGAGTTTGACCGGCTTTCGACCACCATCGCCAACGCTTATATCCAGCCGCAAATGGCCAGCTACCTGACGAGTTTTCAGGCCCGCTTCAACGATGAGGGGCTGACCTGCCCAATCCTGATGATGACCGCCGGTGGCGGTATGACTACAATAGAAACCGCCGCACGTCTGCCAATCCGACTGGTAGAATCGGGCCCCGCCGGTGGGGCTATTCTGGCTGCGCGCATCGCCGCCGAAACCAGCGAGAGCGAGGTGCTCAGTTTCGACATGGGCGGAACCACCGCAAAGCTGTGCCTGATCGACCATTTTCGACCGCAAAGTGCACGCAAGTTTGAAATCGCACGGGCAGCACGGTTCATCAAGGGTTCGGGCATGCCAGTGCGCATTCCTGTGATCGAGATGATCGAGATTGGTGCCGGTGGCGGCTCTATCGCGCATGTGGACCGGCTGGGCCGTTTGCAGGTTGGGCCGGAAAGTGCAGGCTCGGAACCCGGACCCGCGGCTTTTGCCAAGGGGGGCACAGAGCCCACCGTGACCGATGCCGACGTGATGCAAGGACTGATAGAGCCAGGCCGTTTTGCCGAGGGACGGCTGGCGATTGACATCGAGGCAGCGCAAGTGGCGCTCGAACAAGGTGTCGGGCAGGCTTTGGGGCTTGATGCGGCACAGGCTGGGCATGGGATCAGCGAGATCGTAGACGAGAACATGGCAAGTGCGGGCCGGATGCATGCCGTGGAATCTGGCAAGGATCTGGGGGCACGCCTGATGATCGCCTTTGGCGGCAACGGCCCTCTGCACGCAACCCGGGTGGCGCGACGCTCGCAGGTCAACCGTATCCTGATCCCACGCGATCCCGGGGTCGGTTCGGCGGTGGGGTTCCTGTTCGCACCGGTCTCGTTCGAGATCATTCGCTCGCGCTATGCCAGGCTCGAGGAGCTTGAACTCGACGGGCTCAACACCTTTTTTGACGAGATGAAAGATGAGGCTATTTCAGTTGTACGGGCAGGTGCACCCGAGGACGTGCTAACTCAGCGGCGGCAGGCGTTCATGCGCTATCACGGGCAAGGTCACGAGATCGAAATCTTGCTACCAGATCGTGCGCTGGAGCAGGATGATATCCCCGCGCTACGGCGGACCTTTGAGAGGGAATACAGCCAGCAATTCAGCCGCGCGGTGCCGGGCATGACCATCGAAATCCTAAACTGGTCGCTTGAGGTTTCCTCTAAACCACGCGCACTTAAGCACTATCCCGAACCTTCCACAAGACAGCGAGCAAGTCCCAACGGGTACCGCTCCATCTTGTGCGATGTCACCGGCGCGTGGCGCGAGGCAGAGGTACACGACCGGGCTTTGCTGCACCCTGGAGATCATCTTTCAGGCCCCGCACTGATCATCGAGCCGCAGACCACCACCCTTGTCAGCGCCGATTTCTCGGCCAATGTGGATGGTGGCGGCAATATCTGGCTCAACCGCAACTGGGAGGGGGGAGAATGAAAATGACAAACACAAGATTACAGGTCATGTGGAATCGGCTTCTGGCCGTAGTCGAGGAACAAGGTCAAGCGCTGATACGCGCCGCTTTTTCCCCAATCGTGCGCGAATGTGGTGATATCTCGGCAGGTATTTTCGACCTTCAGGGCCGGATGCTGGCGCAGGCCGTGACCGGCACGCCTGGACATATCAACACCATGGCCGAAGCGGTAAAAACTCTGCGTGGGCACTTCAAGCTTCAAGAAATGAAACCGGGCGATATCTACATGACCAACGATCCGTGGATCGCCTCCGGCCATCTTAACGACTTCCTTTTAATGATGCCGGTGTTTCACAAGGATCAAGTGGTCGGCTTTACCTCCTGCACCTCGCATCTGGTTGATCTAGGCGGGTTGGGCATGGGCCCCGAAGGCGCAGATATCTATGACGAGGGTCTGCTGATCCCCCCCTGTAAGCTGGTGGACGCGGGTGCACTGAACACGCTTCTGATGGAGATCATCAAGGCCAACTCACGTGAACCCATTGCTAATGAAGGCGATATCTATGCGTTGATCGCCTGCTGCGAAACCGGAGCAAAACGGCTTGCGGGTATGATGGAAGAATTTGGCATCACCCATCTAGAAGATTTGGCCGAGTATATCATCAACACCTCCTATCTCGGCACTGTCGAAGCCATCGCAGAGCTGCCTAAGGGGACATGGCACAATGTGCTAACAGTCGACGGCTATGAGCAGGAGATAGACCTGCATGCTGCCCTGACGATTGCCGAGGATCATATAACGCTGGATTTCGACGGCACCTCGGGTCTGTCGAACAAAGGCATCAATGTGCCCCTGAACTATGCCACCGCCTATTCGGTTTTTGCTCTTCGCTGTATCATAGGACCGGATATTCCAAATAATACGGGCTCGCTTGCCCCTTTCCGCGTCACCGGTCCAAAGGATTGCATCCTGAACGCTCAACCCCCAGCGCCAGTGGCCATGCGCCATACGCTAGGGCAGATGACGCCCGATCTGGTCTATGGTTGTCTTACACAAGTTCTGCCCGACAAGGTTCCTGCCGAAGGCGCTTCCTGCATGTACGACCTGCCTCTGCGCCATGTGCCTGAAGCGGTGTCGCGCGGGGATGAACTATTCGCGTTGGAACTGGTGTTTTCCGGCGGCACCGGTGCGCGGCCTGGTCTGGACGGGCTTTCGGCTACGGCGTTCCCGTCCGGTGTCTGGGGATCACAGGTGGAACCCACCGAAGCAGTGGCACCGGTCCTGATTACGCGGCGCGAGCTCAAACCCGACAGCGGCGGCGCTGGGCGACAGCGCGGTGGGTTGGGGCAGTATATCGAGATGCGCTCCTCAAAAGATGAGGATTTCATGCTATTCCTTTCGGTCGAAAGGGTTTTGAACCCAGCGCGCGGCCGGTATGGCGGGGGCTACGGAGCGGCGGGGCGTATTCGCATCGGAAATGAAGGGTCCGATCTGCCAGGCAAAGGAGAGGTCCGTATAAAAGCCGGAGAAACACTGATCTTCGAAACGCCGGGCGGTGCGGGCTTTGGTCTACCAAAAGAGCGAAGCCGCGAGGACGTCCGACGCGACCTTCGGGAAGGGTTGATCAGCCCAAAGGCTGCCCGCGAAATCTATGGAGTTGAGCCATGATCAGACCTACCCCTCATGTGGCGGCAATGTCGCCTTATGCGCTCGCCGAACTGAATGCACCGGCAGGCAAGCGCCTCATATCGTTGTCGCAAAATGAAAGCCTGCGACAGCCAAGCCCACTGGTGAGCGACGTCTTGGTAAGCGCCATGACCAACGCGCATCTCTACCCCGATCCGGAATGGACTGAGTTACGAAATGCACTGGCCGCGCTGCATGGCATCCCAGCCTCGGGCATTCTCTGCGGCAACGGCTCGATGGAGTTGATTGCCTGCCTAACGCAAAGTTATTGCGATGAGGAAAGCGCGGTTCTCGCACCCGCCCATGCCTACCCGTTTTTCAGAACAGCCGCGGGGTTGGCGCGAGCGCGGTACGATACCGCGCCCGAGGTCGGCGTGACCGCTTCGGTCGATGCTCTGCTTGCTGCGGTCCAGCCGGATACCCGCATCGTCTTCATCGCCAATCCCGGCAACCCCACCGGCACCCGCATCCCGCGTGCCGAGCTTGACCGCCTGCGTGAAGGCTTGCGTGGGGATATCCTGCTGGTCATCGACGAAGCCTATGGCGAGTTCGCCGACCATCTGGGTGAGTCCCTATTCGATCTGGTCAGGCGGGGCGACACGGTAATCCTGCGTACGTTTTCTAAGGCCTATGGCTTGGCCGGAATACGGGTGGGCTGGGGTCTGTTCCCCGAAAACATCGCCAGTGAGGTTCGTAAGGTCATGAACCCAAACAACATCTCTGTTGCCGGGCAGGCTGCCGCTGCAAAAGCTTTGTCTGACCAGGCCTATATGCGCGAGACCTGCGCAATAACCGCCAGCCTGCGCGACGGATTTTCGAACCGCTTGCGCAAAGTAGGCTTTTATATAGCTGAAAGCTTTACTAATTTCGCACTGATCCGCTTTCACGATGCCTGGGCGGCTCAACGGGCGGACGCGACCCTGCGCGCTGAAGGCATAGTTGTGCGTGCACAAAGCGGTGCCGGGCTGCCAGACTGCCTGCGTATTACAGTTGGAACAGCGGAAGATCTCGATCTTGCGGCAAGTCTTTTGGAACATAAGGCTAAAGGAGGAAAGGCATGACACAATCACGCGGACGGAGGCGTTTCGGCATTCTAGTACCCTTCACGAACACCAACCTTGAACCTGACATGGTTCTCTTGCGACCCGACGGAGTATCCCTACATTTCGCGCGCATGGGGGGCTATGATCAGGATGAAATACCCGATGCCAACCAGATGCACGGGCTGGGCGCGGCTGATCTTGCTGAGCCTCTACACCTGCTTCATGGTGTGCGCCCGGATGTGATCTTATATGGGTGCACATCGGCGACGCTTACCCACGGATTAGACTTTGACCGAGCGCTCGCCGAGCGGATCAGGGCTGGCATAGAAGCGAAGACGGTCACCGCCGCAGGTGCACTGGTACATGCACTTAAGTTCATCGGGGTAAAGCGTATCGGCTTTGCCTCGCCCTATGTATCCGCGATCAATAACATGGCCATCGATTTCCTGGCAGAAGTTGGCGTCGAAACGGTGGTTCGCTCCGAGGTGGGCGAAGCGCTGGACAATTATGGACAGGGCGAACTGAACCCGCAAGCCGTGTATGATCTGGGCCTTGCCGCCGATCATACTGAAGCCGAGGCGCTTGTCCTGTCCTGCACAGACATGCGCAGCATCGAGATCATTGCACGGCTTGAGCAGGCAGTGGGCAAGCCGGTTATCAGCTCAAATCAGGCTATGATGTTTCAGGCCATGCAACTGGCCAGTATCGGGGAACCTATGACAGGGTTCGGACAGCTTCTGGAAAGGGCTCGGCTATGAGATTTGACCGGATTGCAGAATTCACTCTGTCGGGGCGGGATATTCCGCAAAGTGCGCTCGATATGGCCGCGACGCTTCTGATCGATACGGTAGGTGTGGCAGCAGGAGCCACTGGCCTTGCAGCCGGTCGTATTGCGCGCGATCACGCTTTTGTCTTTCACGGCGCCGGTGCGCCCGAACACGCAGCCTCCATGATGTTCGATGGCAGACGCGCTTCGGTCCCGGGTGCAGCCTTTGCCGCGGCCACTCAAATTGATAACCTTGACGCCCACGACGGGCTCAACCAAACCAAGGGCCATATCGGCTGTGCTGTGGTGCCCGCATTGTTCGCCTTTGCCGAAAATCGGCCGGAACTTATGGCGCGCGACGCCCTAAGGGCGCTGGTCGTGGCCTACGAGATCGCGGCACGGGCTGCCTTCGCGCTGCACGCTTCTGTCAGCGACTACCATACCTCGGGGGCATGGAATGCCTTAGGCGTTGCAGCAATCGGGTGCCGCCTTAGGAGCGCAAATCCCGATCAGCTTCGTCAGGCTTTTGGTATTGCCGAATATCACGGCCCCCGCAGCCAGATGATGCGCGAGATTGCAAACCCGACTATGCTGCACGACGGCTCAGGCATGGGAGCTCTGATGGGATCAATGGCAGCGCTCATGGCGATGGACGGGTTCACCGGCGCCCCTGCCATAACCGTGGAGAACGGGGATGCGGCGCAGTTCTGGCACGATCTGGGCGAGGTCTGGACGATCGAACAGAACTATATCAAGCCTTATCCGATCTGCCGCTGGGCGCATGCAGCGCTTGATGCTTTGTCCGAGTTGATGCGCGCGCACAGGTTTCACGCAGACGAAGTTACTAGTATCACTGTGAACACATTCGCCGAGTCTGCTGCGCTTTTTCCGGGAATGCCAGCGACCACGTCTCAGGCGCAGTATTCCTTGCCATTCGCCCTTGCCGTGATGCTCGTGCACGGCCGGATTGGACCCAATGAGATTACTGGTGCGGGGCTAACCGAGCCGCAAGTTTCAGCTTTGCTTCCTCGCATTTCAGTGCACGAAGCCGCTAAGCATTCCGAGCGCTTCCCCAAGGGCCGCTGGTCGGACGTGACCGTAGAGTTGAAAGACGGCAGGAGGCTGGCATCGGGAGACATGAACGCACGCGGTGGACCCGAGGCGCCGATGGATATGCACGAGGTCGAAGCAAAGTTTCACATCATGGCCGCGGCACTCTCCAGGGCGCGACGACAGGCCATCTGGGAAATGCGTGGACAGCTTATGCAACCGGAAGCGAAATTCGAGGAACTAGCGCGACTTGTACGCGTGCCAATGGAGGAAACCCATGACTGACACCCCGCGCATTATCTTGCACAACAGTGATACTGTGCACCTTGCTCAGTTGTTGCAGACCCGCTATCCGCATGCGGATTTTCGTGAATGCGACAGCTACGACGCCCTTCCCGTACAGATCGAAAGCTACCGCCCCGAAGTGGTCTATTCTGTGCGATTTGCAGGCACTCCGGGCTTTCCACGCGACGCGCTTTTTGGCTCCCATGGCCCGCGCTGGATTGCCAATGGCGGAGCGGGAACTGACCACTACGGGCAATGGGATAAGGCAAAAACGACGGTGACCAATGCCGCAGGCGTAGCCGCTGGTATGATGGCGGAATACATCTTCGGCGGCTTTTTACATTTCACGCTTGATATCCCTGGACTGCAACGGGACAAAGGTGCGCGGGTCTGGAACTCTCGGCTTCTCAGCCCGCTTGCCGGAAAGACGCTCCTGATCGTCGGTCTTGGTCATACCGGAAGGGCGGTGGCGAAACGAGCTAAGGCTTTTGATATGACTGTACTGGGAACACGGGCTCGACCTCAACCGATGGATTATGTTGACGAGGTGCATGCGGCCAGTGACCTGCCCGAACTGCTGCCGCGCGCGGATTTCATTGCGGTCTCTACGCCGCTCATCCCCGTGACACGCGGCCTGATCAGCACTGATGAAATCGCACGGATGAAGCCCGGTGTAATCCTCGCTGATGTCTCCCGTGGTGGTGTGGTAGATCAGTCTGACCTTTATAATGCGCTTAAGGCCAGGCATGTTGCGGGCGCGGCACTGGATGTTTTCGAGACCGAACCCCTGCCGCAGGACAGCCCGATCTGGGAGCTCGATAACGTCATCATCTCTCCGCATTGCTCGTCGGTCTACGCGGAATGGGAGGAAGCCTCGTTCCGGCATTTCCTGGACAATTTGGACCGATGGATACGAGGCGATAGGCTTATGAACATCGTAGACCCAGCACGTGGATATTGAAGGTATTGCCATGACTGAACGCCTGACTGGGGTCGTAACGCCGCTGCTCACACCCTACGAAAACAACTATTCAATCGCAGAGAGCCTTTACCTCGAGCATGCCGCATATTGCCTGGACGGCGGCGCGCATTACCTGTCCCCCTTCGGAACCACGGGTGAGGCGGTCTCGAACACCATAGGCGAGCGGATGGCAATGCTCGAACGCCTCGTCGCTTCGGGCACGGTAGCACCAAAACAGCTTATGCCCGGCACCGGGCTGTGTAATTTAGAGGATACAATCACACTCACTCATCACGCCGCTGAGATTGGCTGTGCAGCTGCGATGGTATTGCCGCCATTCTTCTATCCCCCGAATGACGAGGGGCTGTATCGCTACTATAGCCTATTGATCGAAACCCTGGGAACCAAGGTACCAAAAATCATACTCTACAATATTCCACAAAACACAGGCGTTCCGATTTCACCCGCTCTGGCAGCACGCCTAAACGAAGCATTTCCGAACGTCGTTATCGCTTATAAAGACAGCTCAGGCGATTGGGATAATACTGCTGCCGTGATCGGCGGGGCGCCAGGCATATCGGTATTTCCAGCGTCTGAAACTTTATTGAGTAGGGCGATGGCACTGGGCGCCGGCGGTTGTATCTCGGCAAGCTGCAATTCAAATATCATGGCGGTCCGAAGACTATATGAGGCCCTTCGGGTTGGGGATTGGGACGAGGCAAAAAAACTGCAACCGAGATTGGAAACACATAGAGTTTCAGTGCAGAATGCAGGGCTGATCAGTGGTTTGAAAAGCCTTAAAGCATACCAGTCCGGCGATAGACGCTGGCTAAACCTGCGCCCTCCCTATCAGACAGCCGACCCAGCGCTTGGAAGTTTACTGGCTAAAACAATCTCACAAAACTAACGCTAGGGTTATAGATTGTCACAGTTTAATAAGAGAGCGAATGTAAGTTGAGACATTTCTTGCGTCCACTACAGCCTCTCTAACTAGCCAATCAAAGTGACCGGAGAGAGATTTTATACGTTCAACCTCACGAAATGCAAGGTAACATTGCCCCACATAAATTACAGCTAAGTTTGGGCCAAAAATAGTGACCGGAGAGCTAAAAACATTATGCGCATCAAATAAAAATATGCGAAGTCTTGGAAACATTTGATCGCATTGATCGGCAATGAAACCGAGCTGCTCATATCTCACGTCTTCTTCAACATCTTTATAATATGCCGTTCCAGCTGCACATGATTCAATTTCATGAACTGGCACTGCTATTTCATAATCAGAAACTCCCGATGAAAGCCATTGCAATTGATCCTGAATCGCGCTGAGTGCCTCAGGCAACCGACGCTCTCTTACAGATGCGTACTCCCAATCTAAAATTCGTTTAGTTTTCAGAATGTCTGGTAAAGTGGCGGGGACATGACGGACTTTGTACCCAGCAGCTTCATGATGCCATTCAAGAAGTTGTTCATCGGCCGAAGTGCGTTCTGCTGGACTCAATGAAAGTGCGGCGGCGATAATATCGCCCGGAGTCTCAGGTCGATTTGTTAGCCCAAGCAGCCAATCCGTGCTGACACCCAAGGCATTTGCGGCGTCCGCGGCTAGCTGAGCGTTTGGAAGTCGTGGCTGGTCGTTCTTGAGTAACTGACCAATAGTAGAACGATCCACTTTTGCAGCCCTAGATAAACCGCTTTTTGTGATACCTTTCACAGACATCACTTCCATGAGGCGCTCTCGAAATAGGCTCGCTCGTCTCCGTTTGTCCATCCAATTATACTTTGTAGATTTTAATCTGCATAAGCGAAATTTAGCTGTAAATAAACCTAATGTCTACAAATTGATATCTGCGATAGCTAATGGAAACATAATATTTTATTTAGAGATTGGTTGATGGACAGCAAATTTAGGCTCGTAACAAAAGCGGTAAGTTGGCAAATCTCCGGCTTAATCACAATGATGCTGATCAGTTTTCTTTTCACGGGCTCTGTTACGGCAAGTGGCGCGATAGCCATTACAGGGTCGATCACAGGCTTCGTGGCATATATTGCGCATGAGCTAGCTTGGTCAAAAATTACTTGGGGGGTGATGTCAGACAAATGAGACCTCTGTGGACTTTGGTGGCCCATGTGGTGGCCTCCCATGGTTAACAAACG
>TARA_B110000008_G_C16978470_1_pt1 | contig 11454 bp, 8 predicted proteins | sample TARA_B110000008 | Tara Oceans TARA_B110000008 (sample SAMEA4396496) | marine metagenome | biome: Westerlies Biome; feature: [DCM] deep chlorophyll maximum layer (ENVO:01000326); material: water (ENVO:00002006), including particulate matter (ENVO:01000060) such as... | depth 40 m
TTTACTCTCTAGAAGTTTAGTTTTCATTTCAACAAAACCTAAATAAACCTATTCAATGAAAAATATAGTAATTCATCTCGAACTTTGAAACCTTACTTGGAAAATATTAATTTCTGATCTGTTGAATCACTCTATCACGATAGTTGAGTTTAATTTATTTTTCAAAATCCACCATATCTACAACTTCAGATTCATCATGGTCGCCAAAATTCATATATTTCTCAGAGCACTCACTTTTGAGAGTTTGCCATACTGCATCACCCTCTGGTGTTAGGCTTTCAGCTTTTTTTATCTCATCCCATCTATCTTTTGGCATTTTTACATAAAGTACAAAACACCTTCTGATGCCCTCAATTTCCTCTTTAGAGAATTGAGGCTGATCAAGCATTGTCAGATTCATTAATGATCTAACTATTTTCCCTTTTTCAACCATATTATTATCTTCACTAACTTTTCTCAAAGGCACTCCATGAAATGGAACAAATGTGTAGGCATTTAAACCATCTGAATCTATATTTCTATTAAGCTCAATAGTTTCAAACGCTAGCTCTCTTGTTTCAAATGGAAATCCCATAATGTTATTTACACTTATTGGTATTTTCATATCTGTAACTATTTTTAGTTTTTCAATTATTTTGCTATTTTTTAATTTCCTTTCTAAATACTTTTCTCGAAACCATTCACTACCGTGTTCAATTCCAAAAGAGACTCTCAATAAGCCAAGATCTTTTAACCTTTCAAAATATTCTTTTTTGATTGTTTCTGGCCTCGTTTGAATCCAAAAAGGTAACTTATATTTTTCGTACATATCACAAAATTCATAAAAATCTTTTTTATTCCAAGACAGAAAGGTATCAGCCCAAAAATACAATGAGTCTGCCTTATAAACATTGATCATGGTTTCAATTTCATGCTCTATCCTACTTATTTCAGCTCTTCTAAAAAAACTAACATTAGTTTCATCTTTATAAATTGTGGTTTGAGAGGGGGAATTACAATAGGTACACTTATAAGGACAACCTCTAAAAGTTTCAATTGGAAACATTCTCCGAACCTTACCTTGCATTGGCCTGTAAAACCTACTTTCTTTAAACAAGCTATAGTCAGGAATTGGAATTTCAGAAATAGGGTTGGGACTTGGCAGGGTATTATTGATTATTTTATCCCCTGAAAAAACATTATTTTCAACATAATATATACCATCAATAGATTCTAGTGATTCATTTTTCCCTAACTTTTCACAAAATTCTAGAATCGTCCTTTCACCTTCACCTTTAAGAATATAATCAACACACCCCTCTGAATTATCATATGCCACATCAGCAGCAAAAGTTGGGAAAACCCCGCCCATTAGAACTGTTGGACGTGTTCCATTAAGTGCCGACAATAATTCAATAGCCCTAGGAAACATATCCTCAACAACACTGACAGCTATCAAATTCGGCTTAAAGCTAGCTACTATTGTATTAAAGTCTTCATTTGGATCAGAGAATATTTTTGCTTCTTCTAACTTTGAAAAATCATTTATCGGCCTAGCATTAAGATTATCTGATTTTTCTTTGTCAAAATCTCTATCGTCCTCAACATAGTCTGTAGTATCAAATAATTGCAATTCATGACCTGCATTCTTAAGGATAGCTGTAAATATTCCAAACGCAGGAGGAATCATATTCATTCCATATGTATTTGGATAAAGTAAGAGTATTTTCATTAAAAGTTTTAGTTAATAAAACTACAATTTTATCAAAAAAAAACATGTACCAATTATTAATAAATTTAAAGAATAATACTTGCTATATTAAACCCAAAATATAATTAACACAGTCATTAAATTATTTTAAGTATGGTAAAAAGTAAAAGTAAAAGATAAATTAATAGAACAATGATTAAAAAATGCCTTTTTCCAGCTGCTGGTTATGGAACTCGTTTTTTACCAGCAACAAAAGCAGTCCCTAAAGAAATGCTTCCAATTCTTACAAAACCATTACTTCAGTATGGTGTTGAAGAAGCTTTATCTGCTGAAATTAAAAATATGGCAATAGTAACAGGAAGAGGTAAAAGATCAATTGAAGACCACTTTGATGACTCTATCGAATTAGAATCACAGCTGAACGGCACTTCAAAAGAACATTATTTAAGTGAAATCAAAGAGGTTATTGAAAAAGCTACATTTACATATGTTCGTCAACAAAAAATGCTAGGATTAGGAGATGCCATTCTGACTGGAGAGCCCTTGATTGGTGATGAGGCTTTTGCAGTAATACTAGCTGATGATTTGTGTGACAGCGAAGATAATAATATAATTAGTCAAATGATTCAAATTTATGATAAATATAAATGCTCAATTATTGCAATAGAAGAAGTTCCTAAGTCGCAGATTAGCAAGTATGGTGTTATTGCTGGTAATTTAATTGATGGATCAAATGATATTTATCGAGTAGTTGATATGATTGAAAAGCCTAGTCAAGATGAAGCTCCAAGTAATATGGCAATTATTGGTCGATATATTTTGACACCAGATATTTTTGATATTCTTCGTAATATGGAATCAACTAATGGGAATGAGCTTCAAATTACAGATGCCCTCATGAATCAAGCAAGAGAAAATAAAGTTCTTGCCTACAAGTTTAAAGGCAGGAGATTTGATTGTGGGAGTGTTGAGGGATATTTAAAAGCAACTAATTTCTTTGCAAAAAGAATGAAATTAATATAAGAAGTAAATAATCTATTTAATAAAAAAATTAGAAAAAGTATATATAAATAATCTTATTAACTTATATTATCAAGTAAATCCGAGGTTTCAATAGAAGGTTTGAACTCAGAAATTACACGAATCAATATCTCACGAAGAACTATATGATTATTTTGGTCAATAGCAGCATCTAAATCACTTATAACTTCCTCTAGCTCACTCCATGTCAACATTTCCTCATTGGCAGTAAGAATCAATGGATTAATAGTTGGTAAACAATTTTCACTAATAAATAGTTCTTCATAAAGTTTCTCGCCAGGCCTAATTCCAGTATAAATAATCTCAATATCCCCATCTAAATTGCTAGGACTTTTAATTTCTAGACCACTTAAGTTGATCATTTTTTCTGCTAATTTTTTAATACTTATAGGCTCTCCCATATCTAAAACAAATACATCTCCACCTTCACCCATTGCACCTGCTTGTATTACCAATCCAACAGCTTCGGATATAGTCATAAAATATCGAGTCATTTTTGAATCAGTAACTGTTAGAGGGCCTCCCTTTTTAATTTGCTCAGTAAATAATGGAATAACTGAACCGGATGAACCGAGCACATTGCCAAAACGGACCATAGTGAATCTAGTTTTTGTCTGATTATTAGCTAAAGCTTGAAGTATCATTTCAGAGAACCTCTTAGTTGCACCCATAATATTAGTTGGCCTGACTGCTTTATCAGATGAAATCAATACAAAAGTTTCAACATTAGTTTTAATTGCAGCTTTTGCACAATTTAAGGTCCCATAAATATTGTTGGCAATACCTTCAATAGTATTTAATTCAACAAGAGGAACATGCTTATATGCTGCTGCGTGGTATATTGTCTGAACACTTATCTTCTTAAATATGTACTTTAATCTCTTAAAGTTAGTTACAGAACCTAAAAAAGGTAATATCACCACATTATTATTTATTTCAGAGAGCTCTTTCTCTATCTGATATAGAGCAAATTCATTAAGCTCATATAGAACTATTGCTTTAGGATCTAATAAGATAATTTGCCTACAAAGTTCAGATCCAATTGAGCCTCCTGCCCCAGTAACCATTACAACTTTTTCTTTAATGTTAAGACTCAATAAACTTTCATTCGGGGGAGCTGGCTCTCGGCCTAACAAGTCATTAATATTTATTTCATGCAAATCAATAATTTTAACTTTCCCTTGTGCAATTTCTGCAACTCCTGGCAATGATTTAACTAAAACTGGGAATTGATCCAGAATTTTGATAATTTCTTTTCTACGACCTCTCGAAGCAGATGGTATAGCTAAAAAAACTTCATCTATGCTCAATATCTTTATAAGATTTACAAAATTATTTGGATGAAAAACTTCGATACCATTAATAAAATTTTTTTGTAGTGCGCTTGAATCATCTAAAAATGCAGCAGGTTTATATTCTTTTGATTGAGATAGAGCAATTACTAGCTGTCTTCCTGCTGAACCTGCACCATAAACTACTACATTTTTTCTTCCTTTTGGAAACTTATCATTTAAATCTGAAAAAAACCATTTTCCAAAAATTCTTAAACTTGTTATCAGAGTTAAGCATAAAGACCAGTTTAAAATTAAAAACGGCCAAAGTATGAAATTAGCATCAATTATCTGAATATAAATGACCAATAAAATACTATAAGTTGAGGCTGCTTTAAAAATTACTGTCAAATAATCAAAACCAATATAACGGATTAGCTCCTTGTAAATCCCACAATAGATAAATACTGGAACTGAAATAAAAGGAACCACAATAATAAGCATAAGGTTCTCACCTAGAAGCTCAAAATCACCATCATAAATAGACAACGAAATAAAAGCTACCAAGAACAAAATGAAAACATCTAGCAAGACAGCGCTAAGTTGCTTTATTGATTTAGGTAAAGAAAGAATTCTTTGAATCATTTAATTTTAATAAGGTTTAACTTTTTTCCATGAGTAAAAAGTATATAAGGAGTAAGTTACAAAAAGTGCTATGAAGCTATAGAACATTTTCCATTCACTAACCATTAATAACTCTCCAACTATGCCTACAATGGCAATCACCAAAGTTAAAATAAGGATAATTATTAATGACTGAAGATCACTAAACCCTTTTTCAATTAATATGTGATGAAAATGCCCCCTATCAGGCCTAAAAGGAGATTGTTTTTTCAGCAACCTTCTCAAAATAGTTGAAAAAAAGTCCATTAAGGGAATAGAAAAAACCCACAATGCAGTTGCTGGCGCAAAAGATCTTGATGGCCCTTGAGAATTTTCTACTAATAACCACACAATGCCAAAGCCAAGCATCATACTTCCAGCATCACCCATAAAAATCCTTTTATCTTCACTGCGCCCAATACAAAGATTTTCAACTAAAAAAGGAATTAAGGAAAAACAAAATACTAAGGCAATAGAAAACCCTAAATAGCTATTATTAATAAAAGTAAGAAATGCTATAGCTACAAAAGTAATGAGACTTTGTCCTCCAGCTAAGCCATGAATTCCATCCATCATATTTATTGCGTTAATTGACCCAATAACAGCAATCAGTGAAAATATTACTGCCCATTTTTGAAGAAGAATTTCTCCAGTGCCATTCAGATTACCAATTGATTCAATACTAACGCCCGCATAATGGATCATAATTAAAGCAGCAAAACCCTGGAAAATAAAACGTATTGACACAGAAATATTTCTATAGTCATCTAAGATACCTAATGCAACAAGAATAAACATACCAAAAAGAAAACCAGCAATTAAATCCTTATCTGTTGGAAAAACTAACAGTCCAAAAAAAATACCAACAAACATAGATAAGCCTCCAATCAGAGGCACTGAGCCACTATGAACCTTTCTTTGTCCTGGAAAATCCACTAAATTAATTTTTAAAGCTAACCTTCTTAAGAAAGTTATAGCAAGAATTGTCAACAAGAAAGTCACAATTATTGAAATTAATGAAATGTTCATCTAATCAAAAATTGCTGTAATTTACTTAAGTTTTTGCAAATAAGAGATATTACTCCTCCAATATTATGATTCTTCATCACAATATAATCTTCATAAGATTTTTGAACTATATTTTTTAAGTTTTTATTGCTTTTACCACCAGTTCTCATTTTTACGAAAACTTTTGGAATATATGATACAGATATATCTTGCTTTAAAATACGTAACATGCAATCATAATCTGCTGCGATTTTATAATTTGGATTAAAACAGCCAAAGCTTTGATAAAGCTCTTTTTTTGCATAGAAAGTTGGATGAGGAGGCATCCATCCATAATTAAGTTTTCTTTTTGAAAAATTACCTGCATGCCAATGCCTTAAAATCAATTTATTACTACCTCTTTTAAGATAATCAAGGTCGCCATAAACTACATCTGCATTCTCATTATCAAAGCACTCCATGAGATCATTGACAACATTCCTATTCGCAAAAAAATCATCTGAATGAAGAAAACCAATAACCTCGCCACTCGACAAGTTAATCCCTTTGTTTAATGCATCATATAGACCTTTGTCAGGCTCTATCAATAATACTGATATTTGATTTCGATACTCTTCTAAAATTTCTTTAGTTCCATCATTTGAATTTCCATCAATTACAACATATTCTATATTTGAATAATTTTGTGATAGTACTGACTTAATTGCCTCTTTAATTTGTCCCACATTATTGAAAACAACGGTAATTATAGAAACTAATTTCAATGGATTTTTATAATTTGAGTTTGACATTATTTAAATTGTCATTAAACAATTAATAATACATTACAAATATGACTTTATAGTTTAAATTAGACCAGTTTAAGCTTTCGTGGATTCTTTTAAACTCTAGAATTGAAAATATATAAATTGATTAGATGGACGTAAAAAAAGAAATCCAAGAGTTAATAAAACTGTAAAAACTAAAGCCTCTCCTGAAATTAAAATTATTCTGTTACCCCTATTAAGCAAAGGCATTAGTTTATTTTTTATTACCCAAACAATAACAATTGATACCATAATGCATGCGGCAACTAAATAAGCGTTTTCTTTCATGCCAAGACCCCAATAAGCTTTAGGAGTTATAACCTTTAACCACATTGATAATGCGTCTGAAATTGACTCAGCCCTGAAAGGAATCCAGGAGATCATCATTACTGGCAATGTTAAAAACAATCCGCCAAATAATTTAACATTTTCATTAAAGCCTTTTGTAAAGTGTCGCGTTTTTCGGTAAATAAAGATAATTAAGGCGTGGTAAACTCCCCACAAAACAAAAGTCCAATTTGCACCATGCCACAACCCCATAATTGTCCATGCAGCAAACAAGGGTTTATTATCTTTTTGAGTTGTTACATTTGCCAATCCTCCAGTAGATGTATTATCAATTTTTACTCCAGCTAAAGGAAGATAGAGATAATCTCTGATCCAGCTAGAGAGAGAGATGTGCCATCTTTTCCAAAAATCTCTGGGTGAACTAGCTAAGTAGGGGAAGTTAAAATTCTCTGGAAAATGAATACCCATTAGTCTGGCACTTCCAATAGCGATGTGTGAATAAGCACTAAAATCAAAATATATTTGAAACCCAAACAGGAACCCTAAGGTCCAAACATCAATAGCACTCATTGCTTCAATAGACATCGAAAACCCTGTGTCTACATATGATGCAATATTATCAGCTAGAACAACCTTTAAAAAAATTCCATAAATAATTCTACGAATCCCAATTACAATATGCTCCCACTTAAAAAGTGGCCTTTTAAAGAATTGATGAATAACTTCAGAGGCTCTCAAAATTGGACCAGCTACAAGCTGAGGAAAAAAAGTTACATAGCATGCGTACAATATAAAGTTTTTTTCAGGTGAAATATTTTCTCGATAAACATCAACTGTATAGCTGATTGTCTGAAAAGTATAGAAACTTATACCTAAAGGAAGAATAATATTTAGTATTAATGGATCAATATCAATGCCTAATAAATTAGCAAAACTAAATAAATTCTCTGAGAAAAAAATTAGGTATTTAAAATAGAATAATAATCCAAGATTTATTGTTAAGCTTAATATGAGCAACCTTTTTTTTATGTATTGCACACTCTTAGGGATTTTAATCGCAATAAGATAATCGGCAATTACAGAAATGAGCATTACTGGAATAAATTCAATCTTCCAAAACCCATAAAAAGTTAAGCTAGTTATAAATATTAGATAGAGTCTTGGTTTTAGAGGCAGAGACCAGTATAGAACTACAACTGTAAATAAAAAAATAAAGTATGTAATGGAATTAAATATCACTAATTAACTCACTATAAATGGCATCGGCAAGAAGTTGATGCCCACCAGCTTTAAAATGCATAAAATCTATTTCTTGCTCCATACTTAACGACGTAGAGTCTTTAGTACCCCAATAATTAAATGGTACAAGACTCTCAAAATTTATTACCTCTATTCCTGATAACTTTGAAACTTTTTCTATATCTTCCTTGAAGTCTTTATATTCTCCAAGATCATAAGGAATTGCCACATCATCCCTTAGAGGAGCTATATACAAAATTACTTTAACTTGTTTTTTATTTGCAGATTTCAAAATAGCTGAGAAAGCATTGATATTATTAGCATACCTTCCAGGAATTTTCTTTCTTACTGAGGATGGGTTAATGCCTAATAAAGAATTCCTAAATAAATAAATACTAGTAAAAAAATGACCTCTAAATTGCTCTCGTTTATCCCAAATTTTCCAATTATTTTTTAACTCATTATTAATAAATAGTTCAACTTTCTTTTGTAAAGTGCCATCTAATCCACTAAACTCATTTCCAATAGATCCTTTTTTGTTTGCTTTTAATAAAATTCTTTGTCCCACTTCTGACTCACTAAGAGCCTCTATTACATTTCTATTATCTAACGCCTTTAATAATGATGCTCTAATACCCGCTTCTCTCATATCATCAAAAACTAGAGGTAATATTAGAGTTTCTATAGGTAGTTTCTTAAAAAAATATTCAAAAAGAAGGAGGTTTTCTTGCAAATTAGCATTTGGTTGAGAAAAGGTAATTAAATATTTTGAATCATTTGTACTATGTGTATGAAGAATATATGGGGCTGAAAAATCATTTTTCTGCATTTGGTTAATAGTATGCAACTGAGAATTTCCCAGCCATAAAATTACTGGTTCATTTGGCCTTGAACTATGATATCCATAAATGCAATCATTGACAATATTAAAATCAGTACAATGAATTTGGATATCATTAAAAAACTCTACCGAGGTAGTATTTTCCTCTCCTAAAGCAAATTCATTATAATTAATATCTACATTTAATTGATTGTAAAAATAATATAAACACACAAGACCAAATATCGAGCCAAAAAATAATGGCAGGAAAAGGGACAAAATTGGCCTTGTATGTATCAATTTCATTTTAAAATCTGCTAAATGTCTTTATGTCTTCTCACAAAGTAGTTCCCAAGAACAAGCACATCCATCTTTGAGCGTAGAAAAGTATTTAAGGCTTCATCTGGGCGACAAACAACTGGTTCATTTTCATTGAATGAAGTATTTAGTAAAATAGGAATACCAGTCAAACTTTCAAAGCTGGAAATTAATTTATAGTATCTTCTGTTAGTAGATGAAGAAACTGTTTGTAGTCGCCCAGAACCATCTACATGAGTAACAGCTGGAATTAGATCACGCTTTTCTTCCTTAATCTGAAATACCTTCATCATAAATGGTACATCATCATCTTCTTCAAACCAATCTTTTACGGACTCCCTAAGAATTGAAGGTGCAAAAGGTCGAAATGACTCTCGCCTTTTAATTTTAATATTTAGAATGTCTTTCATATCAGCACGTCGAGGATCACCTAGGATTGATCGATTACCCAAAGCTCTCGGCCCCCATTCCATTCTCCCTTGAAACCAACCAATTACCAGTCCTTCTGAAATTGCTATCGCAGTCTCGTAGCAAAGCTTACTTTCGTCATTAATTAATTCAAAATGGCAGTCTTGCTTGGTCATCTCTTTTTCTCTATCATTGAGAAGTTGTTGATGGTAATTATTATTGAAAGATGGCCCCCAATAGGCATGCTGCATATAAAAATTGTCTTGATTTTTTTGAAACTTATTTGCCACTACAAAGGCTGCACCTATGGCCCCCCCAGCATCTCCAGCAGCTGATTGAATATAAACCTCTTTATATGACGATCTTCTATATACCTTTCCATTAGCCACTGAATTCATTGCACAACCTCCTGCCAATGAAAGTTTTTCTACTTGATACTTATTGTAAGTTGACTCTAGAATATTAAAAAAAGCCTCCTCATACATAGCCTGAATAGAATGAGCAAGATTAAAGTGTGTATTAGTTAATTTCTCATTACTTAAACGTGTCTTTAATCCCAAAAGTGCTTCTAATTCATATTTATTAAACAAGTTTCCAACTGAAGGTGAGCCGCCATCCCACTCATAGTTAACTTTTGTATTATGATGTAAGAAGTATTTTAAATTTAATTTAAATTTTCCATCATTTTCAATTAAGACAATGTCTCTCATTTTTTTCAAAAATTCTGGCTTGCCATATGGAGCAAGCCCCATAACTTTATATTCATCTCCATAATAAGGGAATCCAATAAATTGTGTTAAAGCTTGGTAAAAAACCCCTAATGAATGAGGAAAAAAAACACGTTTATCAACTTTAATTTGATTATCTTTGCATAGGCCCCATGCTGAGCTCGAAAAATCTCCAAAACCATCTATTGAAACTGCTACTGATTCCTCAAAAGGAGAAACAAAATGTGCTGATGCTAAATGAGCAGTATGATGTTCGATGTGATGAACTTTACCACTAAAGGAGTCATTTGGAAACGCTTTTAATAACTCAGCTTCTACATCTGCTCGCTTTTTTTTATTCTTGACTCTATCCAAAATCAGACCAATTTCTGGACGAGTACTGAGTGAATATCCAATCTTCTTAAATAAATGTGCTGTTGGATCTGAGTTGATTGCAATATGGTCTAGATCACTAAGTGCTATATTAGCCTCTTTGAGACAATATATTATTGAATCAATAGGAAAACCAGCCCAATGCTTAATTCTTTTAAATCTCTCCTCTTCTGCAGCAGCAATTAACTTACCATTTTGAACAATACATGACGATGAATCGCCATGATATGCATTTATTCCTAATATATTCATAAGGGTTAATATTCTTAGATTTTATTGTTAAGGTTAGAAAATGACTAAAGTTCTAAATATTTACTAGCAGTTTTTTTCCATGTATAACGCTCTTCAACAAAATCATGGAAATTCTTTCCAATAACTTCAAGATTTTGATGAACAATCATATTATACAAGCCTTTATAAAATTCTTCTACAACTGGCTCAACTACTGAACAGCCAACCTCTTGAACCTCATCAAAGCCACATTCAGAGGAAACAATAACAGGAGTTTCACATGCTCCTGCTTCAATTGCAACAATTGACATAGCCTCTCTTCTTGATGGAACAGCAAGAAGAGAGGCACCTGTATATGCTCCAATTTTCATTTGCTTATCTATATAGCCTATTAAATGAACTCGATTTTCTAGTGAATTAGCTTTAATTTTTTGCTGAAGTTGTCTTTGAAGACCTTCATTAGGTCCGGCAAATACAAGATGAAATTCTGGGCATTTTTTTGATAGCTTAATAAATGCATCTAACAAAATATCAGGGCCTTTAATTAAATTAAGACGGCCCATAAAAAGTA
>TARA_B110000008_G_scaffold30744_1_pt1 | contig 11444 bp, 11 predicted proteins | sample TARA_B110000008 | Tara Oceans TARA_B110000008 (sample SAMEA4396496) | marine metagenome | biome: Westerlies Biome; feature: [DCM] deep chlorophyll maximum layer (ENVO:01000326); material: water (ENVO:00002006), including particulate matter (ENVO:01000060) such as... | depth 40 m
TTGAAGTAACCATGTACGTAATGAACAAGTAATTCATTATTTGTTTATTAAAAAAGCCCGATTTTTCGGGCTTTTTTTTTATTTACATATTAAAATAATGTTTGATGAGATTACTTCTTTTTTCCCTCCTTTATTTTTTTTGCTTCTCAGCGAATGCAGATTGGATCAAGCTCAACCAAAATCAAGCAATGGATACAGCCTATTTTATTGACCTTAAAAATATAAGGGGAAATACAGAGAATGTTAGAATATGGACCTTGACAGACTATACTAATATCCAGGTGACAAAAAAAATAAATTATCAGTCAATTAAGAGTTTTGTAGAAATTGATTGCCAATCAAAAAAAATGAGAATTTTAGCTTACTCATTGTACGAGCAGCCCATGGCTATGGGTAAGGTGGTTTTTTCCAAAGGTAGGCCATTTGAGTGGGAGGAAGTCAAACCCTCAACCGTAAATGGGTTATTCCTGAATGTGAGCTGTAGCCAAATCGAGATAGATTAAAGGTTTAATCTAAAAAGGAATTTTTTCCGGTGAAATGTGTTCGGTAAGTATTGATTTAAATTGGTCTTGAATTTCTTGTAACTTTTTCTCAGTATCAGCTTCAAATCTTAGGACAATAACAGGCGTTGTATTCGAAGCCCTCATCAGTCCAAATCCTTCTTTATATTCAACACGTAATCCATCAATTTTTATTATTTCTATTGCGTCAGGAAAGTAAGCAGTTTCTTGAAGCTCAGCAATTAATTTATGCTGCTCACCTTCATTGAGTTTAATATTTAACTCAGGCGTGCTAAAGCCTTTAGGTAGCGCCTTTAAAATTTTTGATGGATCATCGAACTCACTAAGAATCTCTAATAATCTTGCTGCCGCATATAGGCCATCATCAAAACCGTACCACCTATCATTAAAAAATGTATGGCCACTCATTTCTCCTGCCAATGAGGCGTTAAGTTCTTTCATTTTTTGTTTGATAAAAGAATGACCGGTTTTCCATATAACGGGAATACCCCCTTTCTCTTTAATCCAAGAAAATAAGTGTCTTGTCGACTTCACATCAAAAATGATTGACGATTTCGGACATTCTTTTAAAACAGCTTCTGAAAACAATAATAACTGCCTGTCTGGAAAAATAATCTCGCCATCTTTAGTCACTACACCTAAACGGTCAGCATCACCATCAAAGGCAAGACCTAGCTCACTATCACCATTTTTAAGTTTATTTTTTAAGTCTAAAAGATTTTTTGGGTTGCTTGGATCAGGATGATGGTTAGGAAAATTTCCATCTACATCACAAAATAATGGTTCAGTTTCAACACCTAATTTTTTGAATAATTCTTCAGCACAGACTCCCGCAGCACCATTACCACAATCGATGGCAACCTTCATAGGTCTTTTTAATTCTATCGAGTTAGATATCTCATGGAGATACTGACTCTTTATACTTAATGATTTTTTGTCACCCTCACCATTAAGATAGTTTGAGTCTAAAATTATTTGGTAGAGATTTTGAATATCGTCGGAGGTCAACGTTTTCCCCTTGATAACCATCTTAAAACCATTATATTCAGGTGGGTTATGACTCCCTGTAATCATCACCCCAGTCCCCGTCTCTTGGTAAAAGTTGCTAAAATAAAGCATGGGTGTGGTGCATAGACCAATATCAATAACATTGATACCCGTTGATAATAGTCCATCAATTAATGTAGTAGAAAGTGAAGGGCTTGATAGTCTCCCATCATAACCAACACAAATAGTTTTTTGCATTTGGGATAGAGCCATTGTTCCAATGGCTTGACCAATTTTTTTTACTGTGGGACTGGTGAGTTCGGAACCTACAATACCTCTGATATCATATGCCTTAAAGATATTTTTAATGGGTAATTCATCATTCATATTCATCAATCCAAGCCAATTGTATAGCTTCAAGGATTCGCTCTCCGCATTTGTTTGGATCATCATCAAAGCCATCAAGATTCATTACCCATTGTCTTAAATCCGTAAACCTTATTGTTTTGGGGTCAGTATCAGGCTGTGTATCAAAAAGTTTTTCAGCAATTTCTAGAGTGTCTGTCCAGAGCATCTTTATTCCAATTATTTTATGAATTAATAATCCAAAATTATATCTTATGTTAGTTGCTTAAATGATTTATTACTGGACATTACTACCATTGGTTATTTTAGTGACCGTCATGATAAAATAAAATATTGGAGTTAAAGATAATAATTATGTTTAAAAGATCAGACAGTTTAGAAAAATTAGATCCTGCAATTTGGGAGCAGATTGTTAATGAAAATAAGAGACAAGAGGAGCATATCGAACTAATTGCTTCAGAAAATTATACATTACCTGCTGTCATGGAAGCACAAGGTTCACAGCTCACGAATAAATATGCTGAAGGTTATATAGGTAAAAGATTTTATGGTGGGTGTGAATATATTGATGAAGTTGAAAGGATAGCTATAGATCGATTAAAGGAGCTCTATGGGGCCGAGTATGCAAATGTTCAACCTCACTCAGGGAGCCAAGCTAACCAAGCTGTTTACTTCTCGATGCTCAAACCAGGAGATACCATAATGGGTATGAATCTTGGGCATGGGGGTCACCTTACTCACGGCTCACCCGCAAACCTTTCAGGTAAATTATTTAATATAATTCCTTATGGCTTGAATGAGGAAGAAGTTATTGATTATGACGAAATGGAGAGGCTCGCGATTGAATCAAAACCAAAATTAATTATTGGGGGAGCTTCAGCATATGCGCTAAAATTTGATTGGGAAAGAATGAGCCAAATTGCCAAAAAGGTAGGTGCTCTCTTTATGGTGGATGTCGCTCACTATTCAGGTTTGGTTGCAGGTGGCGTTTATCCTAACCCAATGCCTTTTGCAGATTTTGTTACCTCAACCACGCATAAGTCGTTAAGAGGCCCAAGGGGTGGTTTTATTCTCGCTAAACCAGAGTATGAAAAAATAATAAATTCATACGTTTTTCCTGGTTTACAAGGTGGACCTTTGATGCACGTTATTGCTGCGAAAGCAGTAGCCTTTGCAGAGGCGCTTAAGCCAGAGTTTAAAGAATATCAAAAGCAGGTAGTTAAAAATGCTCAATCTATGGTGGAGGCATTACAAAGTAGAGGATATCGAATTGTCTCCGGAAGAACAGAATCTCATGTGTTTTTAATTGACTTACTTGCCAAAAATCTGACTGGGAAAAAAGCAGACATCGTTCTAGGTCAAGCACATATAACGGTAAATAAAAATTCAATCCCAAATGATCCTGAGAGCCCTTTTATTACCTCAGGTATTCGTATTGGATCGCCCGCTATTACATCTAGAGGCTTTATGGAAAAAGAAGCTAACTTAGTTGGTAACTTTATCGCAGATGTTCTCGATGACCCCGATAATGCTGACAACATTAAAAACGTAAAGTCTAAGGTAAGTCAGCTTACAAAGGGATTTCCTGTCTACGGAAACTAAATTATTATGAAGTGTCCTTTTTGCAAGGCTGAAGATACTCAGGTCATCGACTCTCGCGTAATAAGGGACGGTGTATCAATTAGACGACGTCGAGCTTGTTCCGTTTGTGAAAAAAGATTTACAACTTATGAGTATATCGAATTATCTTTGCCGGCCGTAATAAAACAAGATGGAAAGAGAGAGGAATTTGTCCGCGATAAACTTTTGCATTCTTTTTCTAGAGCGCTACACAAAAGACCTGTTCCAATAGAATACATTGATCAAGCAATAGAGGAAATTATCGCAAAAATCATGTCTTTAGGTGAAAGAGAAATAAACTCTCGAGACATTGGTGAAGAAGTTATGAGAGCCCTTAAAAAGCTTGATAAGGTAGCTTACATAAGGTTTGCATCAGTTTATAAAAGCTTTTCAGATCCCGAAGATTTTAATGCAGCGATCAAAGACCTTGGATAAAAACTTAAATAAACAAATCTCTTTTATGCGAGTAGCACTTAATTTAGCAAAAAAAGGGCTTGGTCTTGTTGCACCAAATCCTTGCGTTGGGGCAATTGTTGTCAAGGACGATAAAATAGTAGGTAAAGGTTTTCATTCAAAAGCAGGCGGACATCATGCGGAGGTAATGGCCATCAACGAGGCTGGAAAGTTAGCTCATGATGGTGATTTATACGTTACTTTGGAACCTTGTAATCATCATGGAAAGACACCACCCTGCACAGAGTTAATTGTAAAAACAAGGTTCCGAAAAGTTTTTATCGCTTGTAAGGACTTAAATCCTTTAGTTTCTGGGAAAGGGATAGCTTATTTAAAGTCAAAAAATATTGAAGTAGACCAGGGTATTCTTGAAACTGAAGCAGTTAATTTAAATAAAGGTTTTTTTAAGCGAGTAAAAGAAAAAAAACCATATATCACAATTAAAATAGCAAGCTCAATAGATGGCAATACAAGCCTTAAAAGTGGGGAGAGTAAATGGATAACATCTGAATATGCCAGAGAGGATGTCCAAAAACTTCGGGCTAATGCATGCGCCATATTAACGGGAGTTGGGACAGTGAATAATGATGATCCCAATTTAAATGTTAGAAAAAGGCAACCTACCATTCAACCTAAAAGATTTATTTTAGATAGCCACCTTTCAATCAAACCTGATCTTTCGATATTGCAACAAGAAAATATTTTCTTGGTTTACGGAGATGACCCTAATAATAATTTTGATAACTTAATTAAGACTAAAGCAAAATTAGTAAAAATTCCCTTAAACAATAATCAAATAGATCTATCATCTTTTATTTCTCACCTCGAAGAATACGGGGTAAATAATTTGTTAGTAGAAGCAGGCCCTAAATTATCAGGGGCTATGATTGAGGTAGGCTATTATGACGATTTAATTATTTATATTGCTCCAACCTTATTGGGATCTGATGCAAATAACCTGGTTAAATTAACTCAAATAAAGAATATTAAACAAAAAATTAAGTTTTTATTTAAAGATATAAGGCTAATAGGCCCTGACTTGAGAGTGACGTTAAAGGCTAAAAAAAATGACCTGGATTGATACTCATTGCCATCTAGATCAACCAGCTTTATTTGAAAAAATTGATAGTGTTATAAAAAATAGTATCAAGAGTGATATAGAAGGAATTATCGTGCCATCAGTAAGCCCAAAAAACGTAAACAAAGTAATTAAGATTTCACAACGATTTGATTTATGCTCATTAGCATTAGGATTCCACCCTTTTTTTGCGGATCATGTAAAGGATGAGGATTTCAAAACATTATCCCTGTTATTAATTGAGCATGATGCTGTTGCAGTTGGTGAAATTGGATTAGATAAATTCTTAGATAATATTCCTTTGAGGACTCAAGAGAAAATATTCAAAAATCAATTAGATATTGCCGATAATCTTGAGCTTCCCATCATTGTTCATGCAAGAGGAATGATTGATCCTATTACCAAATCTATTAGAGAAAAAAAAATTAAAGGGGGAATTGTCCACGCCTTCAATGGAAGTTTTCAACAAGCAGAGCAACTTATAAAGCTAGGATTTAAGTTAGGATTTGGAGGCGTGATAACATACGAACGAGCTAAACATGTCAGATCTTTAGCAAAAAACCTTCCTATTGAGTCAATTGTTCTAGAAACTGACGCTCCAGATATGAATCCATCCTGGCTAGAAAATACATTGCCAAATGAGCCTGCCCAACTTAAAAAAATATCAAAGATATTTTGCGAGCTGAGGGGGGTTGATACTAAAAGAATAGCGTGTATATTAAGGCGTAATACGTTAGACGCACTTCCAAAATTAAGTAAGTTATACACATGACCTAAGGAGTTACTTTAACTTTTCGTCAAAAAGTTAATAATCTCAATGAGATAGGTTAAATTATTGATTTTAAAGGGTTTTATTTTAGTTCAATATTTAAGCGATTAAAAAAAATCCTTTAAAATTCATAGGTTGCATTTTTATAGTTAATTAATACACAATCTTATCCACAGATTTTGTGGACTGTTTGGTAAGAGAATTAAAGGAGAAAGTGATATGCTGGTTGGCTCAAAAAATTATAGAACCATAGAGGCTTCTGAAGACCAATCTTACGTTAAAATAATAGACCAGACCTCACTACCATTCAAGTTAAAAATAGTTCATCTGAAGGCCTTAGATGACGTTATAAAGGCAATCAAAAATATGCAGGTTCGGGGCGCCCCTTTAATTGGCGTAACTGCTGCCTATGGATTTGCGCTTTCAATGAACTCAGATAGCTCAGATGATGCATTAAGGAAATGTAAGAAAGATTTAGTTAATGCGCGACCTACGGCTGTGAATTTGTCATGGGCCGTTAATAAAACTTATGATGCATTAATTAAGATTCCAATTGAGGAGAGAATTGAATTAAGTTGGGAACTTGCCAATAACCTTGCAAATGAAGATGTCGACAAAAATATCTTAATAGGGTTACATGGCTATAATTTATTTAAGACTTATAATAAAAAAACGATAAATATTCTAACTCACTGTAATGCAGGATGGCTTGCAACAGTTGATCATGGAACAGCATTAAGTCCCATATTTAAATTGTTTGATGAAGGTTTCGATGTTCATGTTTGGGTTGATGAAACGCGACCAAGAAATCAGGGGCTTAGTTTAACCGCTTGGGAGTTAAGTCAATACAAGATAAGGCATACCGTGGTTACAGATAATGCAGGTGGACTGTTGATGAAAGAGGGGTTGGTAGACTTTGTGATAGTTGGGGCTGATAGAGTTGCATTGGATGGACAAGTTTGTAATAAAATTGGTACCTATTTGAAAGCTATTGCAGCAAAGGAAAATAAGATACCTTTTTATGTTGCAGCACCAATAAGCACTATAGATATTAATTTTTCTGGGAAGAGCCGTAACTTTGAAATTGAGTGTCGGGATTCTGATGAAATTATGACTATGAAGGGGCAGGACAAATCAGGAAGCATTGTTGAGGTAAGATTAGGCAATTCACCAGCATATAATCCAGCATTTGATGTTACCCCACCTGAATATGTTTCAAAGTTTATATGTGAAAAGGGTGTTTTTGATGCAGATAAAATTAGAGATATTGTTGATCTATGATAAATGCAAGAGAAAATCTTCTTAATATTACGAATAAACTTCTAACAGCAGGTTTAAATCATGGAGCTACAGGGAATTGTAGCTGTCGAGATAGTGGGGGCTTCTTAATCACTCCAACGGGGGTTGATAGCTCAAAACTAACTACCGATATGATGGTGAGAATGAATCTTTCAGATAATCTCTCTCAACCTGAAAGTAAATATCAGCCCTCTAGTGAATGGCAATTTCATCAGGCAATTTTAGAAAAATATCCAGAAATTAATGCAGTCGTTCATACACACTCTGTTTTTGCAAGTTCACTAAGTGTCCTAGGCCAAGAAATACCTGCATTTCACTATATGATTGCAGTAGCAGGGGGAAATTCAGTTCGTTGTGCACCCTATGCAATGTTTGGAACAAAAGAGTTGTCAGATAATATTCTGGAAGCTATTAAAGATAGAAAAGCATGTTTATTATCAAATCATGGCCTTGTTGCTATCGGTAAAGATTTAAATGAAGCATTTAATATTGCAGAAGAAGTTGAACATTTATGTAGGTTGTTTATTGAAGCAAAAAAGATTGGAGACCCTCTTTTACTGAGTGATAAACAGATGACGGAAGTATTAAATAGATTTAATTCATATAGCCGCTGGGTAAAAGATTAAAGATTTCATTGTTAGGTTACCATCTTTAAAGTAAAATGATTATCCGTCAGTAACTCTTTTAAAATCTTAAATGACGAAATATGTATTTATCACAGGCGGCGTTGTTTCTTCACTCGGAAAGGGTATCTCTGCGGCAAGTCTTGGAGCAATCCTAGAATCACGTAATTTAAAAGTTACCATCATTAAGCTTGATCCCTATATAAATGTTGATCCGGGCACAATGAGTCCATTTCAGCATGGAGAGGTTTTTGTCACTGATGATGGGGCAGAAACTGATCTTGATCTTGGTCATTATGAAAGATTTGTGTCTTCAAAAATGACTAAGAAGAATAATTTTACTACTGGTCAAGTATATGATGCTGTTATTAAAAAAGAACGAAGAGGTGAATACCTTGGTAAAACTGTCCAAGTAATTCCTCATATCACTGATCAAATAAAATTAAATATTCATGATGGAGCAAAAGGTGTAGATATTGTTATTGTTGAGGTTGGTGGAACTGTTGGAGATATTGAGTCACTTCCTTTTCTTGAAGCTATAAGACAAATGGGTTTTGAAGAAGGTAAAGAAAATACATGCTATATCCACCTTACGCTTCTTCCATGGCTTTCTTCAGCTGGAGAGCTAAAAACAAAACCCACACAACATTCAGTGAAGGAATTAAGAGAAATTGGGATTCAACCGGATATTTTATTATGTAGATCAGAAAAAAAACTACCGCCCGAAGAAAAAGACAAGATAGCTCTTTTTACAAATGTTTCAAAAAAAGCAGTGATCTCAGTTGTTGATGCTGATTCAATTTATCGCATCCCAGTCATGCTTCACAAACAACTTATCGATCAAATCGTATGTGAAAAACTTAATATCAAACCTAGAAAAGCAAATTTAAAGCAATGGGAAAAAATTACCAAGTTGCTTGATCAATCAATCCAGACAATTAACCTCGCTTTTGTGGGTAAATATGTTGACTTAACCGAATCTTATAAATCACTCACAGAAGCCCTTATTCATGCTGGAATTCATAATAGCTCTAAAATAAACATTCATTTTTTTGATTCTGAAGATATTCAAAAGAAAGGTATAACACCGCTAAAAAAGATGGATGCAATCTTAATACCTGGGGGTTTTGGAAAAAGAGGAACTGAGGGGAAAATGAAGGCTATTCAGTATGCTAGAGAGAGTAAAGTCCCTTTTTTAGGAATTTGTTTGGGGATGCAATTAGCGATAACTGAGTATGCAAGAAATGTTGCGGGCCTAAAAAAAGCTAACAGCACAGAGTTCAACTCGAAAACACCTCATCCGGTAGTTGCATTGATCAGCGAATGGAAGGCAAAAGATGGCAAAATTCAACACAGGAATGAAGCTTCTGAACTTGGCGGGACTATGAGGCTTGGGGCTCAAAAATCTAGAATTAAAAAAAATACACTAGCTTATGATATTTATGGCGGCTATGTAAATGAAAGGCACAGGCATAGATATGAGGTCAATAATAATTATGTTGAAGCGCTTGTTAGGGCAGGTTTAACAATATCCTCAAGAACTACAAGGGAAAAGTTATGTGAAATTGTTGAGCTGCCTAAAAAAAGTCATCCATGGTTTTTAGGCTGTCAATTTCATCCGGAATTTACTTCAAACCCTAAAGATGCCCATCCGTTATTTTTATCGTTTTTGAAAGCAGCCCTTAAATTTAAAAAAGGAAAATAGGTGAAACTAATAAACTTTGAAGTAGGTATTGACCAACCCCTATTTTTAATTGCAGGCCCTTGTGTTATTGAGTCTGAAGATATGACCTTGCGTGTCGCCGATGAACTCAAAAATGTTTGTATGAAGCTTGATGTTCCCTTCATTTTTAAATCATCGTTTGATAAAGCAAACAGGAGCTCAAATAGTACATTTCGTGGTTTCGGTATGGAGCAGGGATTAAGAATACTGGAGAAAGTAAAAGCCCAATTTGATCTTCCAGTTTTAACTGATATTCATACAACAGATCAAGTTAAACCCGTTTCTGAGGTTGTTGATGTTCTTCAAACACCAGCCTTTTTATGTCGGCAAACAGATTTTATTACTGCCGTTGCTAAATCTGGGAGACCAGTAAATATAAAAAAAGGGCAATTTTTAGCCCCACATGATATGGCCCAAGTTGTAATCAAAGCTAAAGAGGCAAATGGAAACAAGGATAATATTATGGTTTGTGAGAGAGGAGTTTCTTTTGGTTACAACACATTAGTCTCTGATATGAGAAGCCTATCAATTATGCGTGAAACCAATTGCCCAGTCGTTTTTGATGCCACGCACTCAGTTCAACAGCCAGGTGGCAAAGGCGATAGAAGTGGAGGGCAGAGTAAATATGTCCCTTTACTAGCCAGAGCAGCTGTGGCTTCTGGTATATCAGGTGTCTTTATGGAAACACATCCAAATCCAAAAGAAGCTTTATCAGACGGACCTAACGCAGTGCCCTTAGATGATATGAGCGAACTGTTGAGAACGTTAAAAGATATTGATGGGTTAGTTAAAACAAGGAGCTTAATCTAACAGAAATGCCAAAAATAAAAAAAATTCAATCAAGGATGATAATAGATTCAAGAGGAAACCCAACTGTTGAGGCTGATGTTTTTTTAGAAGGAGATTTCATGGGGAGAGCTTCTGTGCCATCAGGTGCCTCTACAGGAAGTAAAGAAGCTATTGAACTTCGTGATCATGATAATGAGCGCTTTCTAGGAAAGGGGGTCAAGAAGGCAGTTGGTAATATAAATGGTGAGCTAGCTTCAAAAATTATTGGAATGGATGCCTTTGACCAGGAAAAAATTGATCAATTAATGATTGATACTGATGGTACGTCTAATAAAAAAAATCTCGGTGCAAACTCTATTTTGGCTGTTTCAATGGCAACAGCAAGAGCAGTAGCGAATTTTAAAAAAATTGAATTATTCCAATATTTGAGCTCAGGTAGGGAAATGTCATTGCCGACTCCAATGATGAATATTATAAACGGTGGGGCTCATGCAGATAATAACTTAGATATTCAAGAATTCATGATAATCCCAGCTGGAAGACCAAGCATGAGTGAGGCAATACGATGCGGAAGCGAAGTCTTCCAGGTGCTTCAAAAAACATTGAGTGAAAAAAAATTATCTACGACTGTTGGTGATGAGGGTGGGTTTGCACCAAGTTTAGAGTCAAATGAATCTGCTTTAAAGCTGATCATGGAGTCTATAGAAAAAGCAGGTTATGAGCCTGGAAAAGATGTTTTTTTAGGTCTTGACTGTGCGAGTTCTGAATATTATCAAGATGGTAAATATTTACTAAAGTCTGAAAATATGTCACTTGATTCAAAACAAATGACAGATTATCTATCTTCATTGTGTGATAAGTATCCCATAATTAGTATTGAAGATGGCATGGATGAAAATGATTGGGATGGCTGGGAAGTTTTAACAAATCGTTTAGGGCATGATATTCAATTAGTTGGTGATGATTTATTTGTTACAAACTCTAAGATACTTGAACAAGGAATAAAAAAAAATATAGCAAACTCAATTCTAATTAAAGTAAATCAAATTGGAACGCTTACCGAAACATTTGAGGCAATTAAATTGGCTAAGAAAGCCAATTATAGTTCAGTTATTTCACATCGCTCAGGTGAGACAGAGGATACAATCATTGCTGATATTGCTGTAGCAAAAAATGCAATGCAAATTAAAACTGGCTCAATGTCTAGGTCTGAAAG
>TARA_B110000008_G_scaffold102852_1_pt1 | contig 11442 bp, 7 predicted proteins | sample TARA_B110000008 | Tara Oceans TARA_B110000008 (sample SAMEA4396496) | marine metagenome | biome: Westerlies Biome; feature: [DCM] deep chlorophyll maximum layer (ENVO:01000326); material: water (ENVO:00002006), including particulate matter (ENVO:01000060) such as... | depth 40 m
ATAATCCCTGCTTTCTCATTAGCTATTTTGGATAAACTATTTCCTAAAAATTCAGTGTGATCATATCCAATATTAGTTATAATTGAAATTTCGGGACTTATGATATTGGTCGCGTCTAATCTTCCACCCATTCCAACTTCAATGACAGCTATGTCAACTTGTTGATTGTAAAAATAGTCAAAAGCAAGCCCAACACACATCTCAAAAAAAGAAAGTGTCTTAGATCTCATAAAATCATAATGGTAATTAACAAAGTCCAAAATATATTTCTCACTAATATATTCTCCATTAATTTTTATTCTTTCTCTAAAATCGATGAGATGTGGAGAAGAATAAATGCCTACGCTTAAACCCTTCGATTGAAGGATTGATGCCATTATATGAGATACACTACCTTTTCCGTTAGTTCCAGCTACATGAATAGTTTTAATTTTTTTATGAGGATTTTCAAGTCTATCCACAAAAGACTCAATATTTGAAAGATCAAATTTTAAAGAAGCACTACCCTGTCTTTGATAATATGGAAGTTGATCAAATAAAAAATTTAAAGCTTGGTTATAGGAATTCATTAATTACTCGACTAATTTAAATTCAATAACAACAAAACCAACTTGTTTTTCAGGTGCATTTGAATCAGGGAACCACCTGTGCATTAAAGCTGTATTTTTTGCAGGTTTTAAAAGACAAGGATCACTATTTGTAGTTCCTTTTACTCCTGGTTCAGCAGAAACTACTTCACCCAGCTTATTTACAACTATTCTAACTACGACAGTGCCAGACTCATTACATTCTTGAATTTGTATTCCGTTTTTCTGAAGACTTCTCCCGTTTAACCCATAGCCTTTTCCTTGTCCTCCCCTACCTTTTTGGCCGTAATACATCGTTGAATAAGGATCACCTTCAGATATTCCCTGATTAGAAAAACTCTCAGTATTTCCTTGCCCTTGAATTCTTTCAGACTTATTTTGGAAATTCATTAAATTTGATACAATTAATTTAGTAGCGTCGCTAACTTTTGGTTTTTCAACTTCATTGTTTTTTTGGAAAAGTTTTGATTCAGTTTCTAAATTAATAGCTATCAGAGAATCATTTTTTGTTTTTTCAACTACTTCAGAGCTACTATTTTTTTGAGTGAGAACTTTACTAGGAATTATTTTTGATTCTAAAGATTTTTTTTTGATTTCATCTTCTTTAGAACTGTTTAATTCATCAGTCTCAATATCAATAAGTTCTTTATTTTGACTTTTGAAACCTTTACCACTATTACTGACTCCAAAATCAACTTCCATCCCATATTCAATTGGAGGGTCAATATATTTTAAACCAATAAAGGAAAATAGAAACAGTAATACAATTACCATTAATGCGGTAATTAAAAATGATTTTTGCTCGTTTTTAGTTTTTAAAAATGACATACTAATTTGCATCTACAGCTAGAACAACTTTTATACTATTTTGATTAGCAATATTCATTACATAAACAACTTCATCGATTGGAACATTTTTTGCTGCTCTTAAAACAAGTGAAGGAGGTCTAATTCCCTCCATTTGATTTAGTATAGTTTCTTTAATATTATTTTTATTTACAATCTGATCATCCACATAAAAAATACTTGAAGAAGAAATAGAAACCGAAAGTGATTTTCTGTTTTCAGTTTTACCCTTAGCTTCAGGTAAATCTACATTAATGGTATTGAGTTGTTTTGCTAGAGTTGAAGCAATCATGAAAAAAATTAATAGTAAAAAAACTATATCGGTCATAGAAGACATGTTAAACTCTGGGCTTATCTTATTTCTTCCTTTAAAGTTCATTACTTAGGTAGGTTCATTTAATAGGTCGAAAAAATCCAGAGAAGTAGTCTCCATTTGATAAACAACTTTATTAGTTGTTACAACAATGTGATTGTAAGATATATAGCTTATTATTCCAACAATTAATCCCGCAACTGTCGTTGTCATTGCCGTATATAGTCCATTTGATAGAAGTTGCATGTCAATATTTCCACCAGCAGTGGATATTTCAAAAATAGATAATATCATCCCAATTACAGTACCTAAAAATCCAATCATTGGTGCAACTCCAGCAATTGTAGCCAAAATACTCACATTTTTTTCTAATTTATAAATTTCAATCCTTCCCGCATTTTCTAGCGCAGAATTAATATCCTCAAGAGGTCGACCAATTCTAGATATACCCTTTTCAAGAAGTCTTGCGACTGGTTTATTATGTGATTGACATAAATTTTTTGCTTTATCAATTTGACCACCTAAAATATAGGTTCTAATTTCAGGCATAAACTCCATGTCAATTTTAGTAGCTGATTTTATCGTAAATAATCTTTCAAAATATATATAAATGACAATAATTAATAAAAGAAAAAGAAGTCCTATAATAAGCATACCGCCTATTCCACCATTTTCTATTAATTCAATTAATGAAATTGATTTTTCAGTTTGTAAACCCGAAGAGTTTTGATAAAAAAACATGTTGATTTATAATTTTATTAATTATAACGAATTAAATGAATTAAAATTTCATTTATGTAATAAAATTACGTAATAAAATAAAAGTGACTGATCCAGATAAAAAACCTAATAAAGCTAACCATGAAATATTTTTCAAATACCAGAAAAAATCTATTTTTTCCATTCCCATAGCAACAACCCCAGCTGCAGAACCAATTATCAACATGCTTCCGCCTGTTCCTGCAGAAAAGGCAATGAAATGCCATAATGGATCATCAATTAATTCAGAAAACATACCCATACTTGCGGCAACAAGCGGAACATTATCAATAACTGCTGATCCAAATCCAAATAAAATTACAACTATATCTTTGTTAGGAATTATAGTGTTTAATGATCCTGCAAATTCAAATAAAATTCCTAATGATTCTAAAGCAGCCACAGATAATAATATTCCTAAGAAGAAAAGTATACTGGGTAATTCAATTTTTGATAGAGAACTATGAACTGGACTGTGACTGGAATGAGAATCACTTTCTTGATCAATCGAACTAATATTAATTTTTGCTTTACTAAAAATTTCAGCAAATGTTGCAACTACAGATAAAGAAAGCATCATACCTACATATGGTGGTAAATGTGTTAAAGTTTTAAAAACTGGAACAAAAACAATTGCACCAAGTCCTAAATAAAGCATAGTAGCACCTCTAGGATGAGAAATTACTTCTTCAATATGATCAGTCTCTGAAATCTCTCCCTTGAACGCAGGAAGATTTGAAGCTATCATTACTGGAACTAAAATGCAAACAATAGAAGGGACTAATAGATAGCCTATCAAATTATAAGTAGTTACCTTATCTCCAATCCAAAGCATTGTGGTTGTCACATCTCCAATAGGAGACCAAGCACCTCCTGCATTTGCTGCAATAATTATTAGCCCTGCAAACCAGAGTCTGGAATCGCGTTCATGAACAATTTTTTGCAGAATAGTTATCAAAACTATAGTTGAAGTTAGATTATCAATTATCGCAGATAAAATAAAAGCTAGAATCGAGAAAATCCATAAAAGTTTAATCTTACTTTTAGTTTTTATAAAAGTTTTAATTGTAAAAAACCCATTAAAGTAGTCTATTATTTCAACAATAGTCATTGCTCCAAGGAGAAAAACAATGATTTCAGCTGTCTTACCTAAATGATGAAGTAATACCTCTTCAATATGAGTTGGCACCAACTGTTTAAGGGATGGATTTATATCAAAAACAGGCAAATGCCAAAGTGATATAATTGCCCAAAGAAAAGCCATCATAGCTAGGGCTGGAATTAATTTATCAATTCTCAAATTATGCTCCAGAGTTATTACTAAATAACCTATTACAAAAATACTTATTATGATAATTTCCATTATTGATAACTGAGTTAAACTTTAAAGCAGAATTTAAATTTGAATAGTAACGAATGTATAAAATATTAATTCAAAGTAATTATTTCATTCTAAAAATATTTCCAGAACAATGATTAATTGATGCACCTGTGATAGAGGATAAAGAATTATTAATATTTAAAAATCTTAATAACCCAAGTAATCCAAAAATTAAAGCCTCTTTGAACTCAATTAATTCTCGTGAAGGTATTATTATATTAGCTTTAGTATTATTTCTTAAGACTTCAATCAGGTAAGTATTTAACGCCCCACCTCCTGTAATTAGGATTGTATCATCATCTTGAAAACAATCACTAATTTTCAAAACTATATGCATTAGATAAGTATGCATTACATCTTCTATACTGCTTTTAGTACACTCTTCTTGGATTAAAGGATATATTTCATTAACAACCCATTCTACTCCCAACGACTTTGGATATGTTAGATTATAAAACTCTATTTTATTAAGCTTATTATAAAGTGGTTCAATCAAGCATCCGGACCTAGCTAATTTTCCATTTTTATCATAAGGCATCGATTTTATTTGAGCTAAATAATTAAAAACTAGATTAACTGAACAAATATCATAGGCTATTCTCACACCACAAAATTCTCTGGAAATATTAGCAAAACCTCCAAAATTTAAACAAGCACTATACTTTGAAAAAAGGATTTTATCTCCTATTGGAACAAGGGGAGCACCCTGCCCTCCTAGATCTATATCTTGTTTTCGAAAATCACAAATGGTTGTTAAATTATATTTATCATTTATAGATGAGAGATTTCCTAACTGATATGTTATTTGATCATCGGGTAAATGCTTTGCAGTATGACCGTGAGAACTAACAAAATCAATATCATAAATTTTATTATCACTAATAAATTTGTTAATTATTGTTCCTAAATAATCTGTATAAGAAATATCAATTTTCTTAATCCTGCTCAAGTCTTGATCATATATATTTGAAAGAAGATTAATCCAATTATCAGTATAAGCAATTGTACTTGTTTTTATAATATTATAATTCCAAGGATCTGTATAAAGATCAACTAATGCAAGGTCAATTCCATCAAGTGAAGTTCCTGACATAACACCTAAAACTCGATATTTTTTTTTTTTAGCATCATTACAATTATCAACTTTACAAAAATAACTGTGTTTAAATAATAAATCATTATTTATAATGCATAAAATAATGATTATCACTATTATTTTATAATGGTTACAGTTTTATTGTAGTTAAAGTTTTCCAAAATATTATTTTAGTTGTAAACCAAACAACCAAAAAATATATGCTCCCAGAAAAGCAAGGCCTTTATAGTCCTGAATTCGAACATGATAATTGTGGAGCAGGTTTCATTTGTAGTCTTCAAGGAAAAAAAACTAATGATATAATTCACAAAGCATTAGATATACTATGCAAATTAGAGCACCGTGGGGCGGTTAGTTCTGACGGTAAAACAGGTGATGGAGCTGGAATACTAATTGAAATACCTCACGAATTTTTTAATAAAAAATGTGACTTTAAATTACCAAAAGCTAAAGAATATGCTGTTGGAATGGTTTTCTTACCTGAAAAAGAAAATCAAAGAAGTTATTGTATTGGAGTATTTGAATCAGAAATTAAAAAACAACAATTAAGTATTTTAGGCTGGCGTAAGGTACCAATTAATAGAGGAGTTATTGGTAAAATTGCAGCACAAACTGAGCCATATATTATGCAGGTTTTTGTTGGAAAGAACGATTTGAATATTTCAGAGCATGAATTTAATACAAAATTATTTATAGCCAGAAAAATTTCGGAACATACCATATTTAGTTCTAAACTTTCACAATCACAGTATTTTTATTTATCCAGTTTATCTCTAAATACATTAATTTATAAAGGACTTTTAATTCCTGAAGATATTAAAGAATTTTATCCAGACTTATCAGAAGCAAGTTTTATTACAAGATTAGCTCTTGTTCATCAAAGATTTTCCACAAACACCTTTCCCACCTGGGACTTAGCTCAACCATTTAGATACATGTGTCACAATGGGGAAATAAATACTTTCAAAGGAAATTATAGTCGTATGCAGACCAGAGAAGAACTACTTTCCTGTCCATTATTTGGTCCTGATATTAAAAAAATAATTCCAATAATACTTCCAGGAAAATCAGATTCAGCCTCGATGGATATGGTTGTAGAGCTTTTACTTGCAACAGGTAGGTCATTACCCGAAGTAATGATGATACTTGTTCCGGAAGCTTGGGAAAAACATGTATCAATGGATAATGATAAAAAGGCATTTTACAGGTACAACTCCTGTATTATGGAGCCCTGGGATGGTCCTGCATCAATTCCATTTACTGATGGGAAATATATAGGTGCAGTATTAGACAGAAATGGATTAAGACCCTCCAGATATAGTGTAACAAAAGATGGTTATGTTGTTATGTCTTCTGAGACTGGAGTTCTTGATATAGCTCCAAATAATATTGAACTGCATGGGAGACTTGAACCTGGAAAAATGTTTCTTGTGAATATGGACGAAGGACGAATAATTAAAGATGAAGAAATAAAAACAGAAATATCAAAAAAACATCCTTATCAAAAATGGTTAAATGAAAATATTCTCAATTTAAGGAACATTCCATACACAGGTAATGTAACTCCAAATGAAAAGGAAGATTTTGAAACTAGAATGAGAATGTTCGGATACACTCATGAAGATTTAAAAACTATAATAATACCAATGAGTAAACTAGCAAAAGAAGCTATTGGTTCAATGGGAACAGATACTCCACTTGCTGTTCTATCAAATAGACCTCAATTACTTTTTAATTATTTCAAACAACTCTTTGCTCAGGTTACAAATCCTCCTCTTGACGGAATCAGAGAAGAAATAATCACAGATACAAGTTTAACAATTGGCAATGAAATTAACCTATTTGAAATTTCTTCGAATCATTCAAAAAAACTTAGCATTCAAAACCCTATTATTTCTAATGAAGATTTAGATAAGATTAAATTTATTAATGATACTCATTTTAAAAGCTTTACTATTTCTACGTTATATAAAATTGATTCAGGTTTAAATGGTCTTGAAAACTCCTTAGATTCAATAATAAAATTGATCGAAATTGAGTTAGATAAAGGAGTGAATATAATTATTCTTTCTGATCGTGGCGTTTCAAAATCATTAGCTCCAATGCCCATTTTACTTGCTACTGCTCATGTTCATAACGCTTTCAAAAAACTTAAAAAGCGATCAAAATTTGGAATTATAATTGAATCTGCAGAACCTAGAGAACCTCACCATTTTGCGCTATTATTCGGATACGGAGCTAGTGCAATAAATCCCTTTATGGTAAATGAAATAATCATTGATCAAGTGAATAAAGATGTTATTGATATTAAATATGATAAAGCAATAATTAATTTTAATAAAGCAATAGCTACAGGAATAGTTAAAATAATGAATAAAATTGGTATATCTACACTTCATTCATATAGAGGTGCCCAAATTTTTGAGGCTCTCGGACTTTCTGAAAAATTTGTAGATCAATTTTTTTGTAATACAGCAACTAGAATTGAAGGAATTGGTCTTTACGAAATTGAAAAAGAAATAAATTCTAGACATAAAAAAGCATATAGTCATGAATCAAAAACTGGCCTTCCACTTGAAATTGGAGGAGATTATAGGTGGAGAAGAGATGGTGAAGCTCACTCGGTAAATCCTTTAACTATTGCTAGTTTACAAAAAGCGGTTAGACAAGAAAATCCTGGAAGCTACAAAGAATTCTCGAAAATGATTAATGATCAAAATGAGAAATTAATGACGTTGAGGGGCTTATTTGAATTCTCAAGTTTTGATCCAATTCCAATTGATCAAGTTGAGTCATGGACAGATATAGTAAGGCGATTTAAAACTGGGGCTATGTCTCTTGGCTCAATAAGTCAGGAAGCACACGAAAATCTAGCTATTGCAATGAACAAAATAGGAGGAAAAAGTAATTCTGGAGAAGGAGGAGAAGACACAAAAAGATTTAAGCCTGACAAAGATGGCAATCTTAGAAATTCTGCTATAAAACAAGTTGCATCAGGAAGGTTTGGTGTTTCTAGTCATTTTTTAAGTTCAGCTCAAGAAATTCAGATTAAAATGGCTCAAGGTGCAAAACCAGGAGAAGGAGGGCAACTTCCAGGACCCAAAGTAAATCCTTATATAGCGTCAGTGAGAAATTCAACACCTTATGTAGGACTAATATCTCCTCCTCCTCATCATGACATATACTCCATTGAAGATCTTTCACAACTTATATACGATTTGAAAAATGCAAATCGACTTGCTAGAATCAACGTAAAATTAGTTTCTGAAGTTGGGGTTGGAACTATTGCAGCTGGTGTTGCTAAAGCTAAAGCAGATGTAATACTCATTTCTGGTTTTGATGGAGGAACGGGAGCTTCGCCGCTTACCTCATTAAAACATGCAGGACTTCCATGGGAATTAGGAGTAGCTGAAGCTCAACAAACTTTAGTTATGAATGATTTAAGAAGTAGAATTGTCCTTGAATGTGATGGTCAAATGAAAACCGGAAGAGATGTTGCTATTGCATGCTTACTGGGTGCAGAAGAATTTGGATTTTCTACAGCACCTTTGATAGCCTCGGGCTGCATAATGATGCGTGCTTGTCACCTTAACACTTGTCCAGTTGGAATTGCTACTCAAGATCCTGAATTAAGAAAAAACTTTAAAGGTAAGCCTGAACATGTAATTAATTACATGCACTTTGTAGCAGAAGAGTTAAGAGAAATTATGTCACAATTAGGCTTTAGGACTATTGATGAAATGGTTGGTCAATCTCAAAAGCTTAATATGAATAAAGCAATTGATCATTTCAAAGCTAAAGGTTTAGATCTTTCTAGAATTCTATATAAACCTGACGTACCATCTGGATATAGAGAAAGAAATATCATTGCTCAAGACCATAAACTTGAAAATGTATTGGATTTTAAAATCATTGATCAAACTAAAGTAGCAATAACAAAAAAAATAAATCAAACTTTAGAGTTTCCAATCAAAAACACAGACCGGACAGTAGGAACTATATTAAGTAACGAGATATCAAAACTTTATGGAGCGAATGGTTTACCAAAAGATACATTAAAATTAAATTTCTATGGTACAGCCGGTCAAAGCTTTGGAGCATTTTCAGTATCAGGTCTTTTTATGAAAATAATTGGTACTGCAAATGACTATTTTGGAAAAGGGCTATCTGGAGCTACTTTAGTAGCTAAAGTTCCTGAAGATGCGACATTTACTCCACATGAGAATGTAATAGTGGGAAATGTTTCTCTATATGGCGCAACTAGTGGTGAAGCATATATAAATGGAATCGCAGGGGAACGTTTTTGTGTAAGAAATTCAGGTGCAAAATCAGTTGTAGAGGGAATTGGAGATCATGGTTGTGAATATATGACTGGAGGTATTGCTGTTATCTTAGGTAATTTTGGACGAAATTTTGCTGCAGGAATGAGTGGAGGAATTGCCTACATATATAATGAAGAAAATATTTTTGATGAAAAGAAATTTAATTTGGAAATGATTGAATTAGAAAATTTATTAGAAAGTGACACAAAAGAAATTTTTATGCTATTAAATAATCATTTAAAATATACTAAAAGTCCAAAGGCTAATTTAATATTACAAAATTGGAAGAAATCAAAAAATAATTTTATTAAAATTATGCCTACAGATTATAAACGTGCATTAAAATTATTACAAGATAAAAAGATTGAAAAAACTATTTAAATAATGGGTAAAGTTAGAGGGTTTATTGAATTTGAGAGACTAAAAGAATCTGTTATTTCTCCTAAAAAAAGAGTAAAAAATTATAATGAATTTACATTAGCTCCTGAAGAAAAGAAACTTCAAGAACAAGGTGCCCGTTGCATGGATTGTGGAGTTCCCTTTTGTCACAGCGGATGTCCCCTTGGAAACATGATTCCTGATTTTAATGATGCTGTTTATGAAAATGAGTGGAAACGTGCTTTAGATATTCTCCATAGTACTAATAACTTCCCTGAATTCACTGGAAGGCTTTGTCCTGCACCATGTGAAGAAGCTTGTGTTTTAGGAATAGTTAATCCTCCAGTATCAATTGAATTAATTGAAAAATATATTGTTGAAAGAGGTTTTATGGAAGGGTGGATCAGTTCAAATCCTCCAAAAAAACGTACAAATAAAAAAATTGCTATTATTGGATCTGGTCCAGCAGGATTGGCAGCTGCTCAACAACTAAATAGGGCTGGTCATAATATAACTGTCTTTGAACGTGATAACAAAATTGGCGGCCTTCTACGTTACGGAATTCCTGATTTTAAGATGGAGAAAAATATTATTGATAGAAGAGTTAAGCAATTAATTGGAGAAGGAATTGAATTTAAATGTAATACTGAAATTGGGAAGGAAGTTAGTTCCTCTATGTTGGAAAATAGTTTTGACGCGATATTATTAGCTACTGGATCATCTATTAAAAGAGATTTACCTATACCTGGTTCTGATTTAAATGGAGTTGTTCAAGCTATGGATTTTCTACCCCACAATAATAAAGCTGTGGATAAACAACTTAAACGTGAAAAGAAATATTTGGCTGAAAATTTAAATGTAGTTGTAATTGGTGGTGGAGATACTGGATCAGATTGCATAGGAACATCTAATCGCCATGGAGCAAAAAGTATTACTAATTTTGAAATAATGCCCAAACCTTCAGAATATAGAACCGATGAAAATCCCTGGCCATTCTGGCCATTTAAACTAAAAACTTCATCTTCTCATGAAGAAGGTAGTCGAAGAGAATGGAGTATTCTAACAAAAGAATTTATAGGAGATAAAAATGATAATTTAATCGGACTAAAGACTGTTGAGGTTAAATGGGGAAAAACATTAGATAACAAAACTAAATTAATAGAAAAAAAAGGTTCAGAAAAAAACTGGCCATGTGAATTAGCTTTATTAGCATTGGGTTTTGCTGGACCAGAGAAGTCACTTCCTGAAAAATTTGACTTGAAATTTGATAAAAAAGGCAACATAAAAGGTTTTAGTAGATATCAAACTAATAAAAAAAATGTTTTTGTTGCAGGTGATTGCAGAAGAGGACAATCTTTAATTGTTTGGGCTATTTCTGAAGGAAGAGAAGCAGCACATCAGATTGATGAATTTTTAATGGGATCGACGTTGTTACCAAAAAAAGATATTTCTGGAGATTTAACATTTAATTAAAAAAACCCTTCACTAAAAGTGAAGGGTTTTAAAGAAGGCGGCGACATACTCTCCCACCAAATGGCAGTACCATCTGCGCTAATGGACTTAACTTCTCTGTTCGGAAAGGGAAGAGGTGAGCCCCATTGCAATAACCACCTTAATCTTCAAAGACTTTCGTCTTTACAATAAGTTAACATATTGAAAAATACAATAGCACAATACAAATCGAATAAAATTAAATTTTAAAGAAAAAGCCTGACGATAGGCTTACGGGTAATTAGTATCACTCGGCTATGACATTACTG
>TARA_B110000008_G_scaffold183446_1_pt1 | contig 11421 bp, 7 predicted proteins | sample TARA_B110000008 | Tara Oceans TARA_B110000008 (sample SAMEA4396496) | marine metagenome | biome: Westerlies Biome; feature: [DCM] deep chlorophyll maximum layer (ENVO:01000326); material: water (ENVO:00002006), including particulate matter (ENVO:01000060) such as... | depth 40 m
AAGCTAACTGATACTAATTGCTCGTGAGGCTTGATCCTATAACCTTAGAACTTAAGGAAATAGTTGACACTAAAGTAAAACGCAATCAATACACAAAATTATTTACTTCTTTTCATATTTAAAAAAAATTAGAATTACTGTACTTTTAGTAATTCAAACAGTTTGCTTGGCGGACATAGCGAGTTGGACCCACTCCTTTCCATTCCGAACAGGGTAGTGAAACGATTCTGCGCCGATGATAGTGTGGTTTTTTCCACGCGAACGTAGGACACTGCCAAGCTTTTAAATTAAAAAACCCTATCGATTGATAGGGTTTTTTTTTGTCCAATAAAGAGAATGTTGGTTAATTTATTTCCAAGTATCCCTTAGAGTGACAGTGCGATTTATTTTTATAAAATCTGAGGTACTTTCCTGGTCACAAATAAAGTACCCATGTCTTTCAAATTGATATTGGTCATAAGGTTTGATGTTTGCTAAATTTTCTTCTAATTTTATTTTGACTGTTTTAATTGAGTTTGGATTAATATCATCAAGATAATTTTCCGACTCTAAGCCTGGGTGTTCTGATTTAAATAACCTATCATAAAGAGAAACTTCAGCATTTAAAGCATATTTAGTTGAAACCCAATGAATATTGCCTTTAACTTTAACTGAATCAGAGCCTGGTGTACCTGATTTTGTATCTGGGAGATAATCACATAGTACTTTTATGATATTTCCATCTTTGTCTTTTTCACAGCCTGTACAAGTAATTACATATCCATATCTTAAGCGAACTTGATTGCCTGGAAATAAGCGAAAATATTTTTTCTCTGGCTCTTCCATAAAATCTGCTTTCTCAATCCACAACTCTTTAGTTAACTTAATTGTACGTTTACCTAACTCTAAATTTTGTGGGTGATTCGGCACAAAACATTCTTCTTCAAAATCGTCAGGTAAATTATTTATGACAAGCTTTAAAGGTTCAAGAACAGCAATTCTTCTATGTGAAGAGATATTAAGGACTTCACGCATACAATCTTCCAGTATTGAGTAATCAATCCATGAATCTGCTTTTGAAACACCTATACGTTCGCAAAATAATTTAAAACCTTCTGGAGTATAACCCCTTCTTCTTGACCCTATTAATGTTGGCATTCTAGGATCATTCCAGCCCGACACATAATTTTTTTCTACTAATTCAACTAAACATCGCTTTGACAAAACTACGTAGGTTAGATTTAAACGTGCAAATTCATATTGTTTTGGTAAGGGATTGCTTAGTAATTTATTATCAAGTAATTTTTCAAGGACCCAATCATAAAAAGGACGTTGATCTTCAAATTCTAAAGTACAAATTGAATGAGTAATTCCTTCAAGTGCGTCTTCAATTGGATGAGCAAATGTGTACATTGGATAAATACACCATTCATTAAAAGTTCTATGATGCGTTGTTCTTTTAATCCTATATATTGCAGGATCTCGAAGATTTATATTTGGTGAAGACATATCAATTTTAGCTCTTAATACCATTGACCCATCAGCGTGTTTTGTATCTTTCATTTCCTCAAATAATCTTAGATTCTCATCGGGTGATAGATTTCTAAAAGGTGAATTTATTCCAGGTTTTGTGAGGGTTCCTCGATTTTTTTTTATTTCGTCTGCTGATTGCTGGTCTATATATGCATGACCAGTTTGAATTAGTAATTTTGCCGCTGTGTACATTAACTCAAAATAATCACTTGCATAAAAAAGATTTGATTCGCTATTGAATTGCCAGTCAAAACCTAGCCAGTTAACATCTTCAATAATACTGTTAACAAATTCATCATTTTCTTTTTCTGGATTGGTGTCATCAAACCTTAAATGACATGCTCCATTAAAATCTTTAGCTAAACCAAAATTTAAGAAAATACTTTTAGCATGACCAATATGAAGATAGCCATTTGGCTCGGGTGGAAAACGAGTACGTATTTTTGCTAGATCTTTTTTTCCCTTGCTATGATGATTTTTATCACCTGGAGTACCCCCCCAATTTTTATTTTCATAAAGTTTATGCCTAATATTTTTTTCAATAATAGCGCGAATAAAATTTGAAGGATTATCGTTTGATTCAGTTTGATTTTTCATAATATATCCGATATTTTACACGGTTTATAATAGGTTTTTGACTAATAATTATTAATTGATTGCGTGTTATGATTTATTTATTTAATGTGGTGTTTAAAATTTAATTTGGCTAATTTACTTTTTCCTGTATTAAATATTTTAAGTGATGGTAAGTTCCACTCGGGTGAAGCAATAGCTAAACATTTTGATGTATCTCGAGTATCAATATGGCAGACAATAGCTGAGGCTGAAAAATTGGGGATTGAGATTTTCTCTGTTAGAGGGAAAGGTTATTCTTTAACTCATTCTGTACAATTTATCGATGAAGATAAAGTTAAAAATGCTATTGGAGAAATGTCTAGCTGGTTTAATATAAAAGTATTTGATGTGATAGATTCGACTAATAATTTTTTAATGCAGGAAGCACCAAAAGGTTACCCTCATGCATCTTGTGTTGTTACTAATATTCAAAAAAGTGGTAAGGGAAGGCGCGGCCGTCAATGGCAATCAGCACTTGGTGAAAACCTTACTTTCTCATTTCTATGGCGGTTTACTAAAGGTGCAGCTGCTCTATCTGGTTTAAGTTTAGCTGTTGGTATCTCTCTAATTAGAAGCTTAAAAAAGATAAATATTAATCAAGCATTACTTAAATGGCCAAATGACATCTTAGTTAAAGATGAGAATGAATATAAGAAGCTTGCAGGAGTATTAATCGAACTGCAGGGAGATATGGATGGGCAAAGTGCTGCAATTATTGGGGTGGGTATAAATTTAAATTTATCAAAAAAGCAGTTAGCAAAAATTGATCAACCGGCAATTGGAATTAATCAATGTGTTGATAATAAGATTGATTCAAATGAGTTTCTAGGAATTATTATTAAAGATTTGACGGAAGTACTAGCAAAATTTGAATCAAATAACTTTGAATATTTTAAAGATGAATGGCAGAGTTATGACGCCTTTCATGATCAGTCTATTTCAATAAGCTTGGGTGACGGTGGTATTATTTCTGGAAAAGAGCATGGTGTAAATAATATTGGTGCCTTAGAAGTGATTACAGAAGATGGCATCAAAACTTTTTCATCTGGAGAAGTATCTATTAGGAAAACAGAGTAATGTATTTATTAATTGATATTGGTAACACCAGAATTAAATGGCAACAATGTAATGAAAATGGTATTGAATTAACAGATTCAATTCCCGTTGAAGAATTTATGGATATTGATCTTTCTACAATAAAGTCTGTTGAAAAAATTATTATTTCAAATGTAAATCACCCCATAGTTTTAGACAAACTTAAAAATTTGTTATCAAAATTTAAATGTCCAATTATTGAAGCTACTTCTGATTCTAATGCATATTTGATTAATGATTATGAGGATAGTAAATTACTGGGTGTTGATAGATGGGTTGCAGCATTGGGTGCATGGAAATTATACCAAAGGCCTTTGATAATCATTAATGCTGGTACAGCAGTCACCATAGATTTAATCGATCTTGATCAAAAAAATAAAGCTCATTTTAAAGGCGGTATGATTTTACCAGGCATTGCAATTAGCCTGGGTATTCTAAATAACAGTACAAATTTAATTGATACAGAGATAGGGCAAAGTCATTACCCAAGTTTAAATACTAAAGATGCTGTTACCACTGGAATAATGACAAGTATTCAAGGCGCAGTTAATCTTGTTTGTAGAAAACTATCTTCAAGTTTACCAATTCTATTGACTGGTGGAGATGCTAATTTAATCTACGAACAAGCTGAAGAAGATTGGAAATCTCGCATTAAATTAGAAGATAATTTAATTTTTGAAGGGCTATTATTCTATAAGTAATTGATCTTAAGTTCTTTTTTTAATGAATAAATCTGTTATTGTTTCCTCTTTAATTTCTGCAGCCATTGCCACTGATTCTGAAAGAGTGGGGTGAGGATGAACTGATAATCCAATATCATGAGCATCTGCACCCATTTCAATTGATAGGACTGTTTCAGCAATCAGCTCTCCTGCATTAGTCCCTACAATTCCTGCACCTATTATTCTTTGTGTTTTTTTGTCGAAGATTAATTTTGTCATACCTTCAGTTCGATTTGTCGAGATAGCCCTTCCACTAGCAGCCCAAGGAAATACTGATTTTTCAATTTCTAAATTTTGCGCTTTTGCATCCTCTTCAGTAACTCCTGCCCAAGCAATTTCTGGATCTGTGTAAGCTACTGATGGTATTGTCATTGCTTGAAATTCTACTTTTTCTCCTGCTATTACTTCTGCAGCTATTTTACCTTCATGAGTTGCTTTGTGAGCCAGCATAGGTTCACCAATAATATCTCCAATGGCGTAGATGTGGTCTACATTAGTTTTCATTTGCTTATTTGTTGCTATAAAACCTTGTTCATCTATATTTACACCAGCCTTAGCAGCATCAATTTTATGACCATTAGGCTTTCTTCCTACAGATACTAATATTCGATCAAATATTGCATCTTTGGGCGCATCTTCTCCTTCAAAATGAACTACGATTCCCTCTTTTTTTGCTTCAATTTTTGTCACTTTAGTTTCTAACCAAATATTTTCAAAACGTTTTTCCATTCTTTTATGGAGAGGTTTAACAATATCTCGATCACATCCTTGAATAAAACCATTAGTTAATTCTACTACTGAAACAGAACTTCCAAGTGCGTCATAAACTGTACCCATTTCTAGCCCAATAATTCCCCCTCCAACAATTAAAAGTTTTTCTGGAATATCTTTTAATTCCAATGCATCAGTTGAATCCATAATACGAGGATCATCAGGGGTTCCAGGAATTGAAGTTGGCTGAGAACCTGCGGCAATAATTGCTGAATCAAAACTAACCACTTTTTTACTTTTATCAGTTAAAGTGATTTCAATCTGGTTGGGAGATAAAAATACACCTGTACCTTCAATAATTTCAATATTTCTTTGTTTTGCCATTTGGGATAATCCCATGGTGAGTTTCTTAACAACTTTATTTGATTTCCAGTTTCGTAATTGTTCCAGATCAATCTCAGGTTTGTTAAATGTTACTCCATGATGTGCAGTATCTTCTGCATCAGTAATTACTTTTGCTGTATGAAGTAGTGCTTTAGAAGGGATACAACCCACATTCAAACAAACACCACCAATCGTTGAATAACGTTCAATCAGGATAACTCTTTTTCCTAAATCCGAAGCTCGAAACGCTGCAGTATATCCCCCAGGACCTGAACCTAATACAGCAACTTCACAAATTAAATCTGGCGTTTTATTGTCTTTATTTTGAGGTTGAGTATTTGTAGATTCAATTTTCTTGACAGCCTCTTTTTCATTTAAAGTTTCTTCTTTAGTCAGTTTTTTAGAGATTTCTTCAGATGAAATTATTGTAATAATTTCAATTCCTTCTTTGACTTGATCACCAACTTTAACTTTGATTTCCTGAATAGTCCCCTCAAATGGTGAAGGTATATCCATCGAGGCTTTATCAGATTCGACAGTAATTAATGGATCTTCTTTTTTTATAGAATCTCCAACTTTAACCATTAATTCAATAACTTCAACTGAATCGAAATCACCGATATCTGGGATAAGAATAGGTATTAAATTTGCCATATTATTTTATAAAAGTAGTCGTCTTACGTCCGATAACATCATTTCTAAATGACTAGTAAACCTTGCTCCATCCGCCCCGTCAACAACCCGATGATCGTATGATAGTGATAATGGAAGGATTAATCTAGGCTCAAATTCTTTTTTCTCTTTATTGAAAATTGGTTGCATCGCAGAGCGAGATATACCCAATATAGCAACTTCGGGGCAGTTAATTATAGGAGTAAATTTTGTACCTCCAATCCCACCCAAACTTGAAATTGAAAAAGTACCTCCTTGCATTTCATCCATTTTTAATTTTCTTTCTCTAGCTTTAGAGGAGAGCCTCATTAAATCTTCTGCTATCTCAAGTATATCTTTTTTAAGGGCATCTTTTACAACTGGAACAACTAAACCATCTGGGGTATCGCAAGCAAAACCAATATTATAGTAATCTTTAATAATAAGATTTTCACCATCAGGTGAAAGCGAGCTATTGAAAACTGGATAAGTCTTCAAAGCATTTACACAAGCTTTAATTAAAAAAGCTAAAAGAGTCAATTTAATACTTTTTTTATCAGCTTCTTTTTGCATATTTTTTCGAAAAACTTCTAGGTCAGTAATATCAGCATTATCAAACTGAGTTACATGTGGAGTAGTTACCCAGTTTCTATGAAGATTAGCCCCTGATATTTTTTTAATTTTTGCAAGTGGTTTTTCTTCAATAGATCCAAATTTTGAGAAATCTATATTTGGCATTGGTATTGGTGCAAACTGAGAACCAATATTTTCTGAACGCGGTTTGCTCATTTCTTTTTTTACAAAGGCTTGAATATCTTCAACTAGAATTCTATTTTTTGGGCCAGTACCATTTATAAAAGCGAGATTCACCCCTAAATTTCTTGCAAACTTTCTGGAAGATGGTGATGCATGCGATGATTTATCACCACTAACTAAGTTACTTTCTCCAACAGGTCGTGGTGTATGCTCTGGTTCTATTTTAGTAGGCGGTTCTTGAGAAGGACGAGTTGGTTCAGATACTAATTTCTCGGTTATTGTTTCTTTTATAATGCTTGATTTTTGTTCTTCTTGTTTTTTTTCTGCAGAAATACTTTTTGTTTCAAGCAAACCAATTAAAAATCCTTCTTTAACTTTATCCCCAACTTTTATTTTTAATTCTTTGATTATTCCTGAATCTGTTGCAGGTATATCCATTGACGCTTTATCTGTTTCTAAAGTGACAAGAGGATCATCTTCTTTAATTGTATCCCCAACACTTACAAGCACTTCAATGACGTCAACATCATCAAAGCTACCAATATCAGGAATCATAATTTCTAATGTCGACATAAAGTCCTTAAATTGAAACTGGGTTAGGTTTATTACTATTTATTTTATATTTTTTTATTGCTTTCGTTAGTATATCTTTATTAATTTTTTTACTATCAACTAATGTTTTAAGTGAAGTTATAACTATGAAGTATCTATCTACTTCAAAGAAACTTCTGAGTGCTTCACGGCTGTCAGATCGTCCATAACCATCAGTTCCCAAAGAGATAAATTTATTTGGTATGAAATTTGCAATTTGTTCTGCGTATGATTTCATGTAATCGGTTGAAGAAACAATAGGACTTTCTTTATCAGATATGGTTTCTTGAATTATGGATATTTTTTGTTTTTTATCAGGGTTTAAAATATTCCAACGTTCAATATCTAGGGCTTCTCTTCTTAGTTCAGTAAAACTTGTAACACTATAAATATCAGCAGATACTTTCCATTCGGATTCAAGTATTTTTGATGCTTCGATAACTTCCCTTAAAATAACTCCACTACCCATAAGTTGAATTTTAGGTCCTTCTAGTTTGCTACTTGAAAACTTATAAATACCTTGAATAATATTTTTTTCAATATTTTTTGGCATATCAGGGTGCCGATAATTTTCATTCATAATAGTAATGTAGAAGAAAATATCTTCTTGATTTTTAATCATTCGATCTAAACCATTTTGTATGATCACAGCTAATTCATAAGAAAAACATGGATCGTAAGATACACAATTTGGTATAGTTGCTGAGATTAAATGGCTGTGACCGTCTTCATGCTGAAGTCCTTCGCCATTGAGTGTTGTTCTTCCAGCTGTTGCACCTAATAAAAATCCACGGGCTCTTGAGTCACCAGCAGCCCATGCTAGATCCCCAATTCTTTGAAATCCAAACATTGAGTAAAAAATATAAAATGGAATAGTTTGAATTCCAGTCGTACTATAAGAGGTTGCTGCTGCGATCCATGATGAAAAAGATCCTGCTTCATTAATTCCTTCTTCTAAAATTTGCCCATCTTTTTGTTCTTTGTAAAACATCACTTGATCAGAATCTTGAGGCTCGTATAGCTGACCAATAGATGAATAAATTCCAAGTTGTCTGAACATTCCTTCCATACCAAAAGTTCTAGCTTCATCAGGTACTATTGGTACAACATATTTTCCAATTTCTTTATCTCGAACTAATGTACTTAAAATCCTAACAAATACCATAGTTGTAGAGATTTCTCTATCACCAGAACTAGTAAGTACATTTGAGAAAGCAGACAGTTCAGGAACTTGAAGTGAGTTACCTTTACGTCTTCTTGCTGGTAAGTGACCACCTAAACTTTTTCTTCTATCTTTCATGTATTGAATTTCTGGAGAATCATTTGGAGGTTTGTAGAAAGCTAAATTTTCAACTTCTTTATCGCTGATTGGTAAATCAAAGCGACTCCTAAATACTTTTAAAGCTTCAACATCCATACTTTTTTGTTGGTGTGTAATATTTTGCCCTTCGCCAGCATCACCCATGCCATAACCTTTAACTGTTTTTGCTAATACAACAGATGGCTGTCCTTTGTGTGACGTTGCAGCTGCATAAGCAGCATATACTTTATGAGGATCATGACCACCTCTATTTAATCTCCATATATCACTATCTGACATTGCTGAGACCATTTCTTTTAACTCAGGATATTTCCCAAAGAAATATTCCCTAGTATAAGCACCACCTTTAGCTTTAAAATTTTGGTATTCTCCATCAACACATTCTTCCATGCGTTTTTTTAGTAAACCATCTTTATCCATTGCAAAAAGAGGATCCCAATAAGAACCCCATACTACTTTTAGAACATTCCATCCAGAGCCTCTAAAGTCAGACTCTAGTTCTTGAATAATTTTTCCATTTCCTCTAACTGGACCATCAAGTCTTTGAAGATTGCAGTTAACAACAAATATAAGATTATCAAGATTTTCTCTTGATGCTAGAGATATTGCACCCAGGGACTCAGGTTCATCCATCTCACCATCCCCACAGAAAACCCAAACTTTCCTATCTGAGGTATCTGCTATTCCTCTATCATGAAGGTACTTAAGATATCTTGCTTGATAAATGCCCATAATTGGACCAAGCCCCATTGATACTGTAGGAAATTGCCAAAATTCAGGCATCAACCATGGATGTGGATAGCTAGATAAGCCATTACCATTTGTTTCCATTCTAAAGTTATTAAGTTGATCCTCTTTTATTCTGCCTTCTAGGAAGGCACGAGCATAAATTCCTGGCGAAGAGTGACCTTGAAAATATATTAAGTCCCCGCCAAAATCTTTATTAGCTCCGCGGAAAAAATGGTTAAAGCCAACATCATATAAAGTAGCCGCTGACTGAAAGCTAGCGATATGTCCCCCAACTCCCGGAGATTTAATATTTGCTCTTAGAACAGTCATAATGGCATTCCAACGAATGAGAGCTCTAATTCTTCGCTCCATATCTGGATTTCCTGGATGTTTTTGTTGGAGATGAGAAGGTATTGTATTTACATAGGCGGTTGTTGCATTATATGGAAGATTCGAACCAGATCTTCGTGCTTGATCAATCATCATTTCAATCAAAAAATGAGCCCGTTCAGACCCTTCAGTTTCAATAACTGAATTTAAAGACTCTATCCATTCTTGTGTTTCTTGTATATCACTATCTGGAAATAAGTCCATTTAAATATTACCCCTATGAAATTTTCTTAATTACATTGATAACTCTTTATAATCTAAAAAATTATTTAGAATTAATTTGGTGAAATGCAGTCTATTATTTAAAATAACAGTATTAAACTTAATAAACGATATTTTCGTGTTTTTAATGGGTTTGGTCAAGTATTATTTGATAATTTATTAGATAAAAATATATCTTAAGTTATTGATTTAAATTAAATTTATAAGGCCATATATGATTACAAAAATTGAAAAAAAAAGTGAGATCCCAACAAGCAATGCAATAAATAAAATTTCTCATAGTATTTTTATCATTGATGAGAAGCAAAAAAAATTTCCACTACAAGATATATTAAGAAGTAAATTAAAGCGAATTGGTAAAAAGTTAAATGATTTAAAAAAAACACCAACTATAACTGAACTATCAGATGGAAGAGTTATTTGTTGGGTCATGGCTTCCGATAATATTAATTTATTTCAATGTCACACATTGTTAAGAAAATCATTAACACTTATTGTTAATGAAAAACCAAATTTTATTTCAATTATATGCCAAGTTGAGAAAAATCTTTCAAAGTTATGGGGTGAGGCTGCGGTTTATGTAACACTTATTAATACTCGTAATCTTCCTTCCCATAAAAAAGATAATAAGAAAATACCATTAAAAAAACTTACATTATATGGGGTCAACTCGATTGAATTAAAAGCTATTTCAGCAACGGTGGATGGCAATACGTTGACGCGTGAATTAACTATGACGCCCCCAAATATGTTAACTCCTGCTATTTATAGAGAAAAAATTAAAAAATTAGCAAAAAAAAATAAATGGAAATTACAAGAATACTCTATGTCAAAATTAAAGAAAATGGGTGCAGGGGCATTTTTTGCAGTTGGACAAGGATCTGAGCCGCAAGATGCTGCAATTGTTCATTTAAAATATGAGCCTAAAAGAGCAAGTCAAAATATTGCTTTGGTGGGTAAAGGCATATGTTTTGATACAGGAGGCCATAATTTAAAACCAGCGAAATATATGAATGGTATGCATGAAGATATGAATGGTTCTGCGGTTGTTTTAGGCATACTTCAGGCAGCTACATTAGCTAACTTACCTATAAAAATTGATTGTTGGTTAGCTATTGCTCAAAATCATATAGGACCTAAGGCTTATAAACAAAATGATGTTGTTCAGGCATTAAATGGAATGACTATTGAAATTGTTCATACTGATGCAGAAGGAAGAATGGTGTTAGCTGATACTTTAACTTTAGCTTCTAGAAAAAAGCCGGTAGCTATTATTGATTTCGCTACATTAACTGGTTGTATGCATGTGGCTATGGGTGATAGATATAGTGGGGCAATCAGTAATCGTCCAGAATTGTCATGTATGGCAGTTGGAGTTGGAGCAGAAGCTGGAGAAAGAATTGCTGGATTTCCTTATGATGAAGATTATGAAGAAGATCTTGAAAGTAAAATTGCAGATATTAAACAGTGTACTTTGGAAGGAGGGCCAGATCATATTCATGCCGCAAGATTTTTAGGAAGATTTGTGGAGAATAATATCCCATGGCTTCATATTGATTTATCTTCAAGTAATCGAAAAGGTGGTTTAGGAGCAGTATCAAGTGATGTGAACGGGTTCGGTGTTAACTTTGGACTAAAAATGGTTCAAAAAATAATTAATAAGATTTAAGAATATAACCCTCGTAGTTCAACGGATAGAACAAGAGTTTCCTAAACTCTAGA
>TARA_B110000008_G_scaffold49515_1_pt1 | contig 11398 bp, 10 predicted proteins | sample TARA_B110000008 | Tara Oceans TARA_B110000008 (sample SAMEA4396496) | marine metagenome | biome: Westerlies Biome; feature: [DCM] deep chlorophyll maximum layer (ENVO:01000326); material: water (ENVO:00002006), including particulate matter (ENVO:01000060) such as... | depth 40 m
ACTACCCTCATGGGGCCTACACACTGAAATTCTTACAGAAGATTACCTGAAGTACCACAAAATGGACCAAATGAACGGAGTTTTGGTCGATAAAGTAATACCAGATCAAGCTTGTGATAAGGCTGGTCTCGCACCGAAAGATATCATTGTTAAAATTAAAAATGGGAATGGTACGTACGACGTGGACTCCGATGGACTAGTCAAAGTAGACTGGACAGAAAAACGCGTTCATATCTCAAACAACGAATTCATCATGTCTCTGGACCCAGAAACGATTGAATTTGTAGTATTCAAAAGAAAACGGTATGTGACCCTTTCTGTTCATCCATCCATTATTACTTTTCAAACAAGAGAGAAGTTTCATTGTTGGGAAGATATACCACATGTAACGTTTGGAGGCGCTGTATTCATGGACTTATCGTTAAATCATATGGAAGAAGACGAGGATGAAGAAATGTATATTCCAGCAGATAAATGTTACCCCATAACAAGTGCTATTAATGACAGCATGAACATGAAAAGTATAGTGGTGTGTACACATATACCCGGGCAGACGTATTTGGATACACAGAGAGCATTGCACCCATTCGATGTTATTCAGAAGGTTAATAACACTAAAGTGAAAAACGTATTACATTTTAGAAAACTTATTGCAAGATGCTCGCAAAAAAACAAACATTTTGTTACATTGGAAACACACCGAAACACAATATATATCGATCTCAAAAAAATTGTTCAGCAGGAACAGATACTAATAACCAAATTAGACGATCAAGTATTTCTACAATCGAGAAAAAGAAAACGGTTAAGGTGACACTGGTTGGTATTTTCTTCGAAAACATCGAGCAGGGCAACAAATGCAATTATATATACATTTACAACACGAAATTAGATTTGCCAGAGCATTGAGAACTAGGAGAACAATAACACCTAAAAGGACATACACAATAATCATAAACCAGTCTTCAAATTTTGTTGCAGCATCATTAATATCCATTTAACTTACACGATAGCTATATTTATACATTTACATGACAAAACAAGCGGGTTTGTCTTTAAAATCATTTACAGTATACACAGCTATTTGTCGTATTGTTTCACGCACAATCATTCGTAAGCAATCTCTACAGTTTTCTCCTGTGAAGGCACTAATTTCGTGGTATATCGCAAACACATGTCCATTGTCGTTTAAATATTGTCTCACACTGTATTCCTTCACTTCCCTTTCGCTCTCTCGATCTAATTTATTCCCAATCAAACAAAAAGGTTTGTTGTGACAACGTTTTATCCAGTATTGGGCCTTTACCCACGATTCATGTCGGGTTAAATCGAAGCAAACAAGAGTCACAGTAGAGTTAAAAATGTACTTGTCTAGCAAAGTGTCGTAAGACGAGTCTCCACTACAGTCCCAAGCCTGAATTACTATTCTCTTATTATCAACGGTAAGTGCAAAAGATTTCATATCAATTGCTATAGTATTTTCTGGTATCGGGGGATGATGTGGACGAATCCATCTTTGTAGCAAGGAGGACTTCCCACAACAATCGCCAACTAGGCACAGTCTCATTTATCAGTAATATACTTAAATTTATACTTAATTGTAAAACTTTAAATTGCGAATCATTTGCAAATACACGTTTTTCGTATTTTTTAACGACTTTCTGTCGCTTTGCTCCATGACACGAATAGCTGTTGTCAGCGTTTCTCCCCAATGAACCAACACCTCCATCTCACTTTGCAGCAACGAGACTGCTAATGGGGCTTCAATACCATATGCAGTTTTTTCGACACGACGTCTCACCTCGTTTTTTAAGATGTTATACAACATTTTGCAAACCCATACTTCGTTCTCACGTGAAATCGGTTTACGAAAATATCCCTGAAGAGACGTGGGGCATCTTGGATCGTTCGAGCGAATATAACGCAAGAACGAAAATATTTCAACTGTTCCTCCATTGTACTGACCGTTCAATTCAAACTCGAACGATTCTTGAAAATAATTTGGATTAACACGATGCTTGTATATTTTTGGCGGTAAAGTTGCAATCATACGAATAACATTCCACGGATTTTTTTCGACAAATCCATAATGTAGAAAGGTTTCGTAATTGCTTTTGATACCATAGCAATCAAATAACTCTGTATGAGCGGCTACATCCTTTGATGTTTTCATCACAAACTCATCCTTTGTAAAAAACCATTCGATATTGTTATTGTTGGAGTGATTCATCATATCCGCAAACGGCACAAGATAGTCCACTTCCTTATCAGCAAAGCAACGACTACCCACCAATGAGCGTAGCTTTAAATTATCAATAGAATTTATCTTCTTTTCCAGCTCCAAACGTAGCGGCGACACAGATATATCGTCTCTCTCCTTTTCCGACCACATTACTGGAAACTTGGTGTCCGGCATTGATCTTGTATACGCCGTATCTTCTTTCAATCGTTCCACCAGTTCTTCCTTGGTTCCATTCAAACACTCTTTTCTGGGAATGCTGAACACTACGGTGCCTTCCTTTATATCATTTGTAGCGAATACACCACGTAAACCCTTAAAACGAAGAATTCGAACATCTGGGTGAATGTATTTGTCATACTCTGCTTCCAATGACGTACATGGAATGTCGCGTAATATTTGCTTTACATTCGAAATGTCTTTTGCCAATATGAAATAGGTATACGCATTGTCCAAGTTGTTTAAGGACTTTTCTTTGTGTCCCATGTCTGTTAGAGCGTCATTTGTCCACGTTTGGAGGTTTTTCCACATTTTTTAATACATACAAGGTATTTATACCCTCAAATGAAACTATATAAGACCCCCCGGTCGTTGTAAATGAAGAGCGATTACTTGTTCCTAATTATCCTTTTATCCGCATCTTCCATCGTTATTTTGTACTATGGTGCTCAAGTTACAGAAACACAGGTCTATGACACCGCGGAAAATTTAAAGGAAAGACTAAAGAAAACATTACACAATACAATGCCAGAATGTTGTACCGAATTGACAAAAGAATGTTTTGCATGTGCTGCCGGTGTTATGGTACATGACTTCTGTGAGAGACATCAGGGTCAATATGGGTGCCCACAAAAAATCTACCCATGTAAGAAAACAAAAACGTCTGGTCAACGAGTAATAACGAAAACAAACCCTCCTTTTTTTATATATACACACCCATACAAAGACGACGTATACGTGTCTGGATCATTGCAAAAGAAAGGAATGTGGGAACCACATTTTATTTCACAATTTGAAGCCATGTTGAACAACTACCCGACTGCTCATGTTGTTGATATTGGTTCCAACATTGGTATGTATTCTCTATTTGCATCCGCAAAGGGTCATAAAGTATTCGCGTTTGAGCCATTGCAGATCAATTTACAACGCCAGTGCAATTCCATTATTGATAATAAACTAGACATCAAATTGTACGGGGTGGCCTTATCGAACAGACCAACAAAGGTTAAATTCCAACCCTTGAAACAAAATGTTGGTGGCACAAAAACAATTGAGGACAACGATATTAATATATTAGAGGGCGAAGAACACAAAGATTATGCGATGGCATACACCTTGGATAGTTTTAATATACCCAACGACCAACCAGTCATCATGAAAATTGATATAGAAGGGTCAGAATGTGAAATGATGCAAGGTGCAACTAAATTCTTCAAAACACACGATGTAAAAGGTATCTTAATGGAGTGGGGCCAAGTGGCGAAACGCTGTTCATCCATTAATGATATAATAAAAACCCTATCTACCCATTTGACACCATACAACGCCAACGGCAAAGTCCAACTGCTCGAAAAGGACAAACCGTGGAAAAAACACTGGGATGTTGTGTGGAAAGTTAAACCAAAGGTTAAACCAAAGGTTGAGAAGGTTAAAAGGGCTGAAAAGGTTAAACCAAAGGTTAAAAAGGTAAAAGCTAAATTTATAGCACAGGCCGGTCAAGACAAGTATGTTGATTCCAAGTTTTCAGACAAAAAAGTAAACACGGGAACATTCGTAGAATTTGGCGGGCTAAAGGGAGACGAATATAGCAACACTTTTTACTTTGAAAAAGCTTACAATTGGCGTGGAATAATGATAGAAGCCGAGAAAAAATATATCCCCCACTTAAAACAAGTTCGTGACGCGACCATTTACAACAATGCTGTTTGCCCATCGGGCATGAAAGAGGTTAAATTTGCATCGTCTAAGATTATGGGATGGAGTGGTATTGCCGACCATGTGGACGATCCAAGATGGACCAATAAAATCGATAAAATTGTAACCGTTCAGTGTGTCGATTTAAACAATGTTTTGAAAGAGCAAAACATGTTTCATGTAGATTATATGACCGTAGACACAGAAGGTTCGGAGCTCGCCATCTTAAAAACTTTCGATTTTGATACCTTTGATGTGACATTTGTACAGGTAGAACGTAATGTAAAGACAAAAGCACAACGTGATGAAAAAGACAGGCTTATACGGTTTATGAAAAGTAAAGGATATGGACTAGAAAAGGTATTTAACATTGGAAACCAAGCAGTCGATGTTTTGTTTCGAAAAATTCCGAAATGGGTAGAGTTGTGGGGAAAGAAAGACAAGAACAAGTACGATACGGTTGCGAACATCATGAGAGAGTTGAACAGTGTTAACATTGACAGCTTTTTAATGGCTGGTTCAGCTTTAGGAGCGTACCGTAACCATGGTTGGTACCATTGGGACAAAGACGCGGATATCCTGCTCATGAGCATCGACTTGAAAAAAATTGAAGCAGCACTGAAGCGTCTAAAATTGAAACATAGCTATACTTCGTTTGGGTACCATGTCCACATCCCCGGAGTTACCACAGCAAAGCCGTACATTGATCTGTGGTTGTTTCAAGAGAAGAATAACAAAGTCAAATGTGTCGGGGCAGTGGGAACGAAGGAAAACTGCAACGACTTTTGCAGGGTAGTAGACAGAAGAGTTTGCAGTCCAATGCCAAAAAAATGGCTATACCCACCGCAATGGGTGCCCTATGGACCATATCTTCTTCCGACGATACGCCAAGAATACGTGGATTGGAAGTATGGATCCAAGTGGATGACCCATTGTGGTAAAAAACCATGCACCGCTTACTTTAAGACACAACAGTTCGTCTTCTTTGATGGTAATAAGGAAACTGTGAAGAAAAACAGCAAGGTTTTGCATACCTGTACAAAAATGAATGGGAAGTACACGTGTATAAATAAAAGAGATAAATAATAAAATGTATACCATTACCAGAACTATTATCCTCTTGTTTTCAGTATCAGTATGGCACCAACACATAAATGAACTAATGACCGACACTCTCCCATCCAACGATTGTCGTCTCTACCATTGGTCTTTCTTTCTTGTAACCTTTTTACACTTTTTAGTCACTTTGGGACTCTTCTTTTATTATGAGAGGGTCCTATCCTATGTGTATCCTCTGGTAACAACAGTGTTTGGGGCATTCATAATAATGTCTATCAAACCGTCCGAATGGCTATTTTCGTTCAAATGGACCGACTGTAGCGAAATGTATGACAATAGCAATGTTATTGGACGAATATCAATGTTTAGTTATGCATTGTTGATGGCAAGTGCGTTGGAAATATTGGAACTGTCAACGGAAGAAAAACTTCTAGCATTTCCACCAAGAAGAAAATTGACGTTTAGTTGGAAACTATTTTGGATGCTAGTTGGGTTGGCTGTAATCATGTTCGCGATATGTGCCATTATGGTGGCTATTGCGGGGGGGTTTACTTGATTTTATTGATCGTAAATGTGTACCCATCGAACGACTTTTTCCACAGACATTTTAACGGCGGTATGTCTATAGGCAGACCATTTGGTACAGTTGTATGCACGTAGGTTAAGACGAGAATATCGCCAGATTTCCATAGTTGCGAACACAGTTGACTACCACCAATTATCCACGCATATTTGTAATCTTTTATTTTATTAATATTAACTATGGTTTCTACACCCGGTACCTTTCTTCTTGATACAACTATATTTCTTCTGTTTGGAAGTGGTTTCTTTAAGGTATCCCAAGTTTTACGTCCCATTATGATTGTTTCGCCAAATGTATTCATTTTAAACCATTGGAAATCGTGCGATATCCTCCATGGTAATTTATTACCTAAAGCGATTTTGTTATCGTCCGATACAGCTAGAATAAAACGCATTTAATAACTTCTTTTGCAGTATAAATAGTCACAGATGGATAATTAATAATAATTAATGCCAAGAAAGCCATTATTTAATACAAAATTTAAAGTGGGAACCCAAGTTATTTGGAATTCGACAGAATATTTCGTATGGGACATTAACCCAAATCAACGGTTTGGACTCAAACTAAAACGTAGATTTCAACCATATCGTCACGCCACAACAGGTGTGCGTCCATGTAACGTTGAGAGAAACACAGAAGGCTTTCGGAGGAATTTACAGGTGGGAACGTGGCTGCTGTATGATGCGGACACCTTCAGTATACCAGCGATTGTAGTGAAACGTGAGATGGACACAATTGACCTACAACCATTGCATGTACGCCACATTATTACCATATCTATATTTTCAAATCGAATAACAAAAACAGACCAAACCTTTCCAAATTATCAATTGCGCTGTTGCTGTTTGTCTAACAAATACATTCAAGCTCTGGCAAGCTACAGAGGGAGTTCGGGATATGTATTTGATTACGAGGGTATTGCCGAGAGGTACATGTTTATTCGACGTAACGACATGACCTGTTTTTGGGTGAAAGAAAATGAACTGACGATACAGGCATTGAACCCAGATCCGTTCTGTGACAATTGGGCTACAGTTGGAGTAATGGAGATACCATTTCAAGACCTCTTTGTGGAATTAAAATCATCGTACTCAGCAAAATGTTTACCAGATCCGAATTCATTAAGACTCGATCTATGGTTCTTTTTGCACCAGTCCAACACGAGATGTCTTCGATCCAGTAACAAGGACATAGATGTTCTGGTGGACTTACTATGGCTTGAATTCCATTGGGCGTACTGGAAGAGAGAATTTAAGCCATGGTTCCTCGAATACGATTATGAATTGTACCAACATCAATCCGACACAAAATTGTTGAATTCCATCTCGGACGACTGCCTACCTTACATAGCCGATAGATTGAATCGATCAATTCACGAAAGAAGAAGAGCCTTACGAGTAGAGAATTACATTACGGGCAAAAAGCTATTTAAAACATCCCTGTCTTACCACGACAACAATCTCCGGGTGGTTATTCGTATTCCAGAGCATCCAACCCATCGCACTGTCAATCATTCTGGTTCATTCATATACGACTATGTGTGTAGAATAATGACCCATTTGTCGGACATCCCCACAATTCTCAAGTCTCCAACTGGGACAATAGAAGTTCCCATGAAACTACCATTGAAAGACTTTCAAAAAGAAATTGTTTTTGATATGTTTCAAAGAGAGAAGAACCCACGATATGTATTCGATATAAAAACAAAGATGGGTATGTCCTTCAACATTATAAGTGGCTTTGAGCAACAAAAAAAATTCTACGGTGGTATTTTAGCCATCCGAACCGGCTATGGAAAAACCATTTGTACACTGGCGTTAATAGTAGGAAAACGCGTTCAACGCACTTTAGTTGTCGTACCATTGTCGCTCATGGACCAATGGATATCGGAAATAAAGAAGTTTACCTCCCTGACCGTCTCGGAGCTTTACAACTCAAAACGATATGTAACAGATAGCGACATTACCGTCACTACTTATGGAACATTGGCATCCATTTACAGGGAGTCAGAGTACCATGATGTATTTATTCAATTTGACCGCGTTATTTTTGATGAGTCGCATACCATCAAAACATTTCATTGTAGTATTGCTAACGCATGCAAAGCTGTTGATGCCAAATACAAATGGTGTCTTACCGCAACTCCATATCGTAGGGGGATGGTCAAAAACCTAGCGACACAAATTAAAATGCTCGGAATAAAACCATTTCATACGAAGAGGTCACCATTTCATTTTGTGAACACGAACTACACGGATCTTCCACGAACACGATATGTATTGGATGCTCTGAAAGACCTCGTTTTACAACCAACATTAGAAGTAGAGATACCACAACCGAAAGAGGTGCATAAGACGTTTGAATTGGATCAACACGAAAGAAAATTGTATGATGTACTCTACCAGAAAATAAAAGAAAAAATTGAAGAACTTTACCAATCCGAAACTCAAAACTACATGGTAATAAAGTCATTGATTAACAAGCTTTGTATATGCGCGAACGACCCATATCTATTGCCCTTATGGGAATATGGCGATCCATGTGACTCCGGAACTGTTGCGGTTGATGAATTGCAAAGCAGATTAAATACCACAACGTATCAAAAAGAAGTAAAGGAATCACTGAACAAGTTATCCGAAACTTCTTGTACATTGTGTTTTGAAACAATAGAAAGACCTACTATTACACCGTGTCTCCATATGTTTTGCCGCGGTTGTATACATCGAGCATTGGAATACAGTTCAAAATGCCCCGTATGTAGATCGACCATCGCGACAGACACCTTGGAAGAAATTACACCGAAATCGGAAGAGACGCTTGAAGATGGCAACATAATAGTATACGACTCGGTAGGAGGGAAACGAAAAGTGTCGGGAGACATTGCATCGGTGTACGACAGGAAGGGAGAGAGCAAACGTGTTCAATACTTGAAACAACTTCTTGAAAAGCGTAACAAAGTTGTTGTTTTCTCTCAATTTAATACGGTATTGAAATTCTATTCATCCCTTTTCTCTTCATGTATAATCACAGGGAGAAGTACAAGAGCACAAAGGAAAAAAAATTTGGAACGATTCAAAAGTGGGGAGTGTAAACTGTTCTTTTTGTCTACAAATGTTGCTAATGTGGGCTTAAATTTGGAAGAAGGAGATACTTTAGTGTTTATTGACCCCGGGTTAGATGAAGCGAGAGAAGAACAGGCCATTGGACGATTGCTTAGGATAAACCAACGTAACAATATAGAGATACATCGACTGGTTACATCGGATACAATTGCAGACAATGTAAAGAAGTGGAGAAGTCGGTACAACTTTCAGCAAGGAACACATACTGAAAAGAAAACAAGCTTTTTAACTTATGCATATAGATTAGTACATTAATGAAATATTTTTCGTTTCTTTATCGCTCTTATTCCATTGAGCTTTAAATATTCCTCAAAACTTCCGTCAAATTTTTCCCATTCAGATGTCTTTAGTTTTAAACGTAACACATCATTCACGAACCTTGCAATTATCTTTAACGGTAGCTTCCTCGTATTTAAGACATACTTCAGCATTTTCGATGGTCGCGTTTTAAACAACATACATGATATGGCCATAGCACTGTACATATTTTCCATTGTACATACTGTTTGGTCGAACAACATCAGCCCATGTGATAAACAACGGTGCTCTTCAGGAAATCTACTGTAAAATTCCATGAAAAACCCCTGTCGTTGATCTGTGAATGGTACGTCTGTTTTTATCTCTGACGGTGTAATCTTATAGTTGCATTTTGTCTTTAACTCTTGTAGTGCACGCGTGGTATCCCATCTTTCCGTTGAATTTTCTTTTAACAGACCTTTGATAAGCTTGTCTAATGTGGTATCCTCTGGCAAGTGTGCAACACATTTGCGAATTTCTGGTAATGTTTTGCCCGGTACGTCACCATACAACATTTGGTGTAAGATACATCCAACCGACCACATGTCTACTTTCTCCGTATACCGCTGTTTCATCCAAATCTCCGGGGCACGGTACCACCTTGTCACCATGTAGCCAGTAGCTTCACCGTAATCGTTTGCATACTGGCGGGAAAGACCAAAGTCACAGAGCAAGATCTTTCCATTTTTAATCAGCACGTTGTCTGGCTTTAGATCCCTATGCATGACATTGTTCTTGTGCATTGCAGACAGACCCAGTAGCATTTGTTTACCATACATCATTATTTTTTTGTACGACAACCCTTTCATTTGTTTTCGCAAGGTAGACTCTGCCAAAGTCAACTCTACATGCATACAGTTCCATTTGTAGTAAAAACTATGAATAGGAACACAGTAGGGAAGACGCATCTGCAAAACATGATATTCCCGAACCACAGATATTAAGTCTTGTTGACCTTTTATTTCGGTAATCTTCAACGCATTATTATTGTGGCGGTATACTTTTGCATACACGCCCTCTCCCAGCAATTTGGACTGTGTAGAACTCATTTTGAGGTACTTTCATTTATATATATACTCATAATCTTCGGCCATTCCACTTCATTTAAAGTAGCAGCTATTTCTTCTTCGTATATGGTCGGCGTAGTCACTATGTAGGTAGACATTTTACGCAAATCACTAGCAGTGGTACTTGCAAGTATGTTTAACTGTCTAGGAACACTTTTGTGAAGTTCTATTAAAGTTAAGGCCTTTTCGTGCGTGATATTAAAAAATTCAATTATTTTTGTAGTATCAATAACCATCGCTTCGGTAACATTCATATGCTGCTTGTTCCATTTAAAAAATACCGTAATGGTATTACATGTACCCGTACCAAGCACAATCTCAGCGTATCGAATAAGATCGAAATGCATCCCACCTTGACCCTTCTTCAATTCTATGTAGCTGGTACCGTCGAACGCATCGTAATATCGATTATCGATTGCTTTCCAGTCCAGTACACTACAAAAATGTTTCTCGTAAGCATTTTTAGGAATAACAAATTCTCCATACAACTTACTAAAGTTATTTTGTATTTTATCTTTTATTTGCAACATTTTACCTAAAATCACTGATGTCGAAAGAATACTTTCCCCTTGGGGGCCACATGCACGATTTTCTTCCATGGAATATGGACGAATTGGAAAACTGGAAAGACAACGCTCTTCTTAAAATCTGGTGGAACATGAAAATTCAGGATCAAGGAGCAAGCGCTCTATTCATCAAAGGACCTACTTCGTATTCGGCATACCACAGAGATGCGGATCTTCTTCATCGACTGTGTGATGTAGATTACACTGGTGGATACGTTGCACACTGCGAATTCCCAATAGATAGACTCGAGGAATTTTCGGGACAAATCAAGGCGGCTGGCTACTCAGTACGGACTCTTTAGGCTTTTCCCATGTCTCGCCAGACGCCAATTGATCTTGCCACCAAGTTTCTTTCTCTTCTGCTTCGGCATGCTCATGCGGCAACACATTTTTTCGTTTTGTCCAAATCTTAGGTTTTTTAATAGAAAAGAATCTACGCAACATTTACTAAATCCATATGTATATTTATATTAGAGATTCATTAATTAAAACCCTATCAAATGGAAAATCCCTACTTAATAAAAAAATCGAATACAAACGTAGTAGATGCT
>TARA_B110000008_G_C16978460_1_pt1 | contig 11395 bp, 12 predicted proteins | sample TARA_B110000008 | Tara Oceans TARA_B110000008 (sample SAMEA4396496) | marine metagenome | biome: Westerlies Biome; feature: [DCM] deep chlorophyll maximum layer (ENVO:01000326); material: water (ENVO:00002006), including particulate matter (ENVO:01000060) such as... | depth 40 m
TTCTTTTCCTAGTTCTACCCTACTCCACTTTGCGGAACCAGGAAGTTTGCGTGCGATAATCAGATTTGGATGGTTAATCAAAAATCTCCCTAAGATTATGATTACAATACATGGCACTGAACTAATTCGCTTTTGTACGAATCCAATTGAAAAAATGTTTTTTCGAAAAATTTTAAAAAGAGCACATAGAATTCATGTTCTGTCCAAATTTAATAAAAATGAACTACTTAAAATATGTCCCGAGGTTAAAGATCAAATTTTTCTATTTCCAGGAGCACCAGCACGAAGCCTTATAACGGATGATCAGAATAAAAAAATAGTCTCAAGTAAAAAAATTAAGATCTTATGCGTTGCTCGAATTCACCCCAGAAAAGGACAGGATCGAGTGTTAAATTCAATTAAAGATTTAGAAAAAGATTTAAGGATGAATATTGAATGCACTTTCGTTGGGCCGATTGTAAAAAAGAGATTTTATAATAATGTAAAAAAGTTAAGCGAAGATTTGGATTGTAAAGTTCGGTTTCTCGGTGATTTACCAGATAACGAGTTAAAAAAACATTATCAGAACTCCGATATTTTCATCCTTCCCTCCATGCCCAGAGCTAAAAGTGTAGAAGGATTTGGATTTGTTTACCTTGAGGCATCCTCTCATGGTTTACCCATCATTGCCCATCGAATTGGTGGGGTGGAAGATGCAGTAAAAGACGGGGAAACAGGAATATTAACTAATCCTGAAAGACCAAAAGAATTAAAAGATGCCATGGAGCACTTATTGACTAATACTGATTTAAGAAAAAAAATGGGACAGGCTGGCAGAAATTGGGCGAAAAAGCACTGCTGGGAGACCGTAGCCAAGAATATTTATTCCTTCTAAATTAGAGCACATCAGCAAAAGCTGGACGCAATCGATTAAAAAACCAGGAACCACCCAGCAAAACAACAATCCCAAAACACCAAGCGTATCCAATTGCTCCCCAATCAGGATGACTACCCCAAATGGTCACTTTTCGTAAGGAATCAATAATTTGTAAAAGTGGATTCCATTGTAAAAATTTCCATATTTCAGGTGCAGCTACTTTTGCCTTTTCGGCAGAATAAAAAACTCCGCTTGCATATAGTAATGCTAAGCCAAGAAATGAAGCTAAATGGTTAACATCACGTATGAAAACACCTAAGGCAGAAAAAAACCATGAAAAGCCAAGAGCAATTAAAAATACTGGTCCGATAATAATTGGAATGAGTAAAAAGTTTTGAGAAATTCCTGAACCTAAAAAACAAATACCGGTCAAACAAAGTCCTAAACCTATAAGTAAATCATAACTTAAAGCTCCAATCATTGCTGTTGGAAGAATCTCTAATGGAAAAACTACTTTTTTTACAAAATTTGGCTGACCAACAATAATCCCTGGAGAAACTCCAATGGTTCCAGAAACCAATCCAAGTACACTTAATCCCAAAAACACCCCCAAAGCATAATCGAGGGTGGACTCATCAGGGGAATCCGTAAAGCGACCACCAAAAACTATCCCGAATGCAAAAACATAAAGTCCCAGCATCAGCAAAGGATTGGCAATTAACCAAAAAGCACCTAAGACCGAACCACGATGTCTTTGTTTGACATTACGAAGTAAAAACTGCCACAAGAGTTCCCGCTTTTTAAAAATGCTTAGAATTGGATCCATTTATAAAAGCTTATAAAAAATTTCATCAAAAGTGCGAGTTACATTTCAACGTGAGATAATAAGCTCCACCCAATTTTTGGATTCATAATCATAATAAGTAAGCATATCCTTTGTAGTCTTGGATACATCCACATAAATCCATTTTTCCAGCTTGGTTGAATAAATATAAGGATATACCCCTAGACCGGTCCACCACCAGCCTAAATCATCGCTTTGCCAAGCCCATAATGATTCACCATTGGTACTCGGTGCATATAACCATCCATGTAAAATGTGAAAGTTCCACCCATTCTCCAAGTTAAAAAAAGATCCAAACCATTCAATCTCCAACCATCCATCGTACATGGTTTGACGAGCCTGACTCCAAGTCGGCAAATAACTTTTAATCCATTCCATCTGACTTGCCACACGAGTGTAAACTGTTACATCTCCATAGGTTGAATCGGACGTACCATATGAAACAACACCCACCGTCCTCCATGCCCGATTATTGTAAAGAAATGCTGGACCCCCACTGTCGCCAACTGCAGAACTTGCCTCCAGAGGAAGTGGGGACGAGGAACTGGTTCCGGAACCTAAATAATCCACAATACTTGCACTCGATCCCAAAGTATTTTTATCTTGTTGCGGAGAGTCAAAATCAACTGCGATAAGCCCCCCCTTCTCTCCTTCTGCAACACTGGGTGCATCTACTTCAACGACCGCCCTGTCCAGAATATTTTCTCCTCCGACTCTTACACTATTTTTACTATTAATCACACCAGAAACTCCATCCACCGTTGTTCCATAACCTGCAAGAACAATTCGACTCCCCACAGCTTCTGTTTCACCTGTTGGAAGTTTTGCTGGGTATACCCCAACCACAGGGTTCTTTAAAAAGACCAAGGCAATATCAACTCCTAGTTCATCGCCGTCTCCCAATCCATTTTTTTGGGACAAACGTTTATCCCAACCAGGATGAATTTGTATTGATTGAACCGTATATTTTTGTTCATTTGATGCATTCTCATAATCTGTATGCAAAATAAATTCCCACGACGCAGGGATCGGTGTCGGATCAAACAGGGTATTTTTTAAAACATGTGCTGCGGTCATGACCACATTAGATGCAATTAAAGTCCCTGTACCATACAAATCTTCACTTACCACTGCTCCCACTGAAGAAAGATTAGGATAAGTCATACTTTCTGAATATGGATAAGAGTTTGAACCTAGTTTGAAGTAACTATCCCAATTTACGGTATCCAACTTTCCAATCCTTCGCTCATTTGCGAAGAAAGACAATGGATGGAAAATAAGTAAAAATAAAAAAACGAGTTTTTTAATCTTCACGTGCAGGAACAAGATTTGGCGGAGGGCTTGGCGGTAAGATATTAGGAGGAGGGGGCGGGGGAGGCAAACTATCTAAATCAATCTCGTTACCATTGCTATTCGTAGATCCATTAGTCGCATCGTTTGATAGGGAATTGCCATTTTCATTTGTCGATAAATTAATGCCGTCATTTGATGATTGGGTGGATGGGGTGGATCCACCAATATTTGTATTATTGGTTCTACTCGAGGGAGGGTTTGAAGAATTGACCCCTGGGTTAGAAGATACATTTCTACGCGGTACAAAACCTGGGTATGGTAACCCCGGCAACATAGATCTAGATCCACTACCTGAACTCCCTGGTTGGGATAATCCAACCCGAGAACCAGGAAATCCAATGCTTGGTGGTTTATTTACAAGAAAAGAAGGAATGACTGGGTTTGACTTAGGTTTTGGGGGCATAACTCGCGGAGTCGATGACTTACTCAAACCGGGAATGGATTTAGGTGGAACTGGTTTTGTTGCTCGAGATGGAGGTAACCCACCTGAAGATTTTGACTGTAAAAGTTTCAATTCAAATGACTGACCCTCATAGAGAATAGTTAATGTTTCAGTCTCAAGATCAAACTTATGAGCAGAAAAATCTTCGTAGGTCTTTTCACTAATCTTAATCCATTCACCATGATTGACTTTTTTATTAAATAGGGAGAAATAAACCTGACCTTTCAAAATAAAATATCCCTTAAATTCCAATTCCTTAGCAACATCAGGTCGAACAATAGCCTTAGGTTTAAAGACCGGTTTATTAGGAGGGGGAGGTTTACGATTGGATCCTGGTTTAAGAAAAGGATTGGGTGCAACAGAACCGAATAGAATGGAGCCACATAAAAAAGCACATGTTGTAATTTTTAAAATCACTAAATCAATTTGCCACAAAGTACGCTTACAAGCAAGATGCAAGGATATTAAGGATTAATCCAGGCATAGAATCTAAAACCGATCAAAATAAACAATAATGTGCCGAAAAAATTTAAACTAATATAAGCAGTAGCATTGAACCATTGTGCGGATTTTAGAAAATTTAAGGCATCTACCCCAAAGGTAGAAAATGTAGTAAAACCCCCACATAAACCAACAATCCAAAATGCACGAAAAATTTCACTTTCTCCATTCTGCTCCCAATGTTTAAGGCAAAATCCGATTAAGAAAGCACCCAATATATTAACAAGAAGCGTTGGCCAAGGTAACCATAACCGTAGAACATAACCTAAAAGCGCCCGTAGAAATGATCCAACTGCTCCACCTCCGGCAACAAGCAGGAAGAATTTCCAATCCATAGACTCAAGGTTAAAGTTTGGCTTAACTTAGCCGCTCTTCTCAGAAGATTCAGCAACTTCTTCCTCTTCAAAATCTTCTCCGTCATCTTCTTCCTCCTCTTCTTCAACATCAATATCATCAAGCGAGTTGTATTTTAAGACTCGTTGATGCTGAGGGATAGGAGATAAACTCACTATTATAAAACGACCATTTAGTTTAGGAGTATCATCAGCTTTACCGACTCCGGATAAATCATTAATAGCTTGTTTAACAAGATTCATACCAAGATCAATATGTTCCATTTCACGACCACGGAACATTAGGGTAATCTTAAGTTTATTTCCCTGATGAAGAAACTTTTCAGATCTTCTTAACTTGGTTACATAATCATGTTCTTCGATCCGTGGTCTAAATTTTGCCTCTTTGACCCTTTTCGAAGTTTTTTCTTTATTCCTTTTTTGCTTACTTAATTCGTACTTATATTTTCCAAACTCCAATATACGGCAAACTGGAGGGACTGCATTGGAAGCAACTTCAACCAAATCTAAATAATGGGACTTGGCAATTTTCAAAGCCTCTTCGGGAGGCATCACCCCAAGCATTTCTCCATCTGGTCCAATAACACGAACTTCTCTTGCCCGAATTTTATCGTTTTTCCGAATGTAATCACGGTTTTGAAACCGTCTTTTATTTTTTCCACTTGGTTTTTTAACCATGTGGGTTAGCTAAGATTAGAAATTGTCAAGAGTTGCAATTGATGGATAAAAATAATTGATAAAGATAGATTCCATAAACAAGTGGCATTTTAAGCAAGCATATTTTTTTGATAGAAAATTAAAGATTAAAGCTTTCACCACAGCTACAACTTGCTTTTGCATTAGGATTAGAAAATTTAAAACCACCTGCGACAAGCTTGTCAGAATACTCCAAAAGGGTTCCTCTCAGATATAACGCGGTTTTGGAATCAACTAAAACTTTAACACTTTCACTCAGAACATAGATATCGCCCTCCTTAGGTTCCATAACAAATTTCATCTTATAGGATAACCCGTTACAACCTCCCCCCGTAATTCGAACACGCAAAAATTCTCCCTTCCCTTCCCTCTCAATCAATTGAAATATTTTAACTGATGCAGATGCAGAAACTTTTACAAGTTTTTCATTTCCTTCTCTTACTCCCACGGGCAACTCAACTAAATCAGACATCAGTTTTAAATTACAGAAATTTTAGATTGAGTTCAACTTGTTAAAGCTTTTACCGACAGGATTTACTTCGGACGAAACCACGATTTTCAGTTAAAAAAAACTCTGCAAATTGAACAGCTTTTCCATTATTTGAAACTTCATGCTCATCCAAAAATTTCTTCGCATAAATGGATGGATTTCCAGCCTTCATTAAAATCGATCGGTAAGCCTGCTTTAAGACTTTAGATTCTTCTTCAGAAAAACCCCTTCTCTTCATTCCTACCAAGTTTAATCCGCAAGCTTGGTTTCGACCTGAAATGGTAACAAAGGGAGGAACATCTTTGGAAACCTCCGCAAGACCCCCAATCATTACTCCCTCTCCTATTCTGGCAAATTGATGAATCCCTGCACCACCACCCACAAAGGTAAAATCTCCAATTGTAACATGACCACCTAATAAAGCACCATTCGCCAGTATAACCTCATGCCCCAAGTCTCCATCATGAGCAACATGAGAATAGCCCATTAAAAATGACCTTAAGCCAATCCTCGTTACCCCATCGGGATAAATTGACCGATGAATCGTAACTCCTTCTCCAATTCGAACCTCGGCACAAATGTGTACATTTGACTTTACCGAAGTATCAAAAGTTAAATGTTGTGGATCTCCTCCAATAGCAGAAAAATGTCCCACACTAACATTTTTTTCCAACACCGTTCCTTTTTTTATTATCGCATGAGCATCAATCTGACAATTTTCACCTAACACAACATCCTCCTCAATAATAGCGTAAGGTCCAATTTTACAATTATTCTTTATAATTGCTGTTGGATCCACAATTGAAGTGGGGTGAACTTGGAATTCCATTGTTTTAAAACATCTCCAACTGGGGTTCTTTCGCAAGTTCATAAACTTTCATCAACTTTAAAACCTGGAAAAAGGGCTTACCTGTATAAATTTTCGTTGGCTCTGATTGCCTTAGTAGATTTTCAAGCATCGATCGCAAAGTTAATATGCCATCGACTCCAGCCTCTTTAAGAATTCCAAATACCTCGGCTACCTTAGCCTCGTTTCGAGGTAAAGCGGGTACAACAAGTAAGCGTAAAAATGAACCCATTCCACTTTCTGCCAATTCCGGTCCAGGGTTAAAACTCGATTCCAACCGATTTCCCTTTGCCTCTTTTTTAAAAAACTTGAGCAATGAAGTATCGTTATTCAACATTCCATTGGTAAAATCTGAATTCCCCCATCCGATTAACGAAACAAGTCCTGCCCTTATTTTTACTAAATCACTAGTATACAGCCTAAACCCAGCTGAGGAGAGGTTTGCTGAAATAGCAGGATTAAAAATTGCTAGAGTCATTAAAACCTGCTGGTTTTTTTTGACTGGAATTGCATCTGGTTTCCCTGCCTGTCTAACAAGAAAACCATTGCTTTCAAAATAAGCCTCCATCAAATCATGCTCAACATCCATGAGACATAAAGGCCTATTTTGCCCCGACTGAATTCCAGACCTTCAAAATTTGGTCTGAGGTGAAACGGGAGCTTAGAAATGCCTCTCCAATCTCTTTTAGTACGACAAAACGAATTTTTCCTGCCTTTACTTTCTTGTCAGATTTCATGGCATTCATCAATGCCTGAGAGCATAGATCAAACCTCAATTTTGTAGGCAATGCATAGGATTGAAGTAATGCATCAAGTCTCGCCTCATCCGCATCTGAACAATAACCAGACATCCGCGATAATCGAAGTGCACAAATCAATCCTATTGAAACTGCTTCTCCGTGAAGGTATTCACCGTAACCAGCAACAGATTCAATCGCATGAGCAAAAGTATGCCCCAAGTTTAAGAGAGCCCGACCACCTGATGACTCAATCGACTCCCTTTCATCACTTTCCACAATTTTTGCCTTATCCAAACAACAGGTTTCAATGATATCAGGCAACTCCATAGATTCTGAATTTAAGGGTGTAGAAAATGATAGAAGTTTCTGATAAAGTGATTTATTCCCAAGTAATCCATATTTTATAACCTCAGCCATACCGGCTGCAAATTCGCTCTTTGGCAAAGTCCTCAAACAATCAAGGTCAATAAATACAGCCTTTGGTTGATGAAAAGCACCAACTAAATTCTTGCCCGCATCCAAATTAATTCCAGTTTTCCCACCCACCGAACTATCCACCATCGCAAGTAGGGTGGTTGGTACTTGATAAAAATCCAGCCCACGCAAATAAGAAGCTGCTGCAAAGCCGGAAAGATCTCCGGTAACTCCTCCTCCCAGTGCGAAAAGAACCCCGGTTCGGTCCACTCCTTCACTTGCTAGAAAATTCCATATTTTGGATAAAAATGGAACCGATTTTGTACTCTCGCCACTAGGTAAAGTAAGGGTTGAAACGCGGGTAAGTAATTCTTTGGCAAAAAGAGGTGCCTTTTTTCTCAAACCATCATCTATCAAGACCACGACTTTTTTACCCTGACCGAGATGCTCTGAAGATGATTTATTAATAAGAGATCCCAACCCGTGACCAATGAAGATTGGATAAGCCCGACCTTCAAGACCAACTTTTAAAGTTTTCAGAACTTCTTCACTCATTGCTTATCTTATGTTGCAAATGTGAACCAATGAAGGATTAATTTACCACCTGCATCTCCATCTCAGGTAAAATCGAATTCAAATATTGTTCAATTGAAAAAGGTTGAAGATCGTCGGGGGACTCGCCCAAACCGACATAAAATATAGGTAATCCGAGTTCTCGATAGATTGCAACCAAAGCCCCCCCCTTTGCGGTACCATCCAATTTGGTAACAACCAGACCGGTCAATCCAAACTTCTCATGAAAAACACGAGCTTGTTCGATCCCGTTTGTACCGGTTGATCCATCTATAACAAGCCAAGAATGATGAGGTGCATCTTCATTGCGCTTACCTAAAACCCTCTTCATTTTAGCCAATTCATCCATCAAGCCTTCTTTTACATGCAAACGCCCAGCTGTATCGATGATCACAAGATCTCGACCACGGGATTCTCCCGCCGAATAAGCATCAAAAGCCACCGCTGCGGAATCCGCTCCGTGGTGACCTGACACAATTTCCAAGTCCAAACGGTTTGCCCAGGCTTTAAGTTGCTCGGTTGCAGCGGCCCGAAAAGTGTCACAAGCTCCAAGAATAATAGTGGTGCCCTTTGCTTTCAATTGAAAACCCAGCTTGGCACATGTGGTTGTTTTCCCTGAACCATTAACACCAATCAAACATAAAACTTGTGGTTTTCCAGTTGTTTTGCCTAACCAATCGCCTCCTTCAGAACCTTCTAAAGTATTACGCAGAATTTCGCGGGCTATATGTCCAATCCCTTCAGCCCTGAGCTCCCGATCATTTCGATGTGCCTCTCGAATCGAATTCAGAATTTCCTCGGTCGTTTCTACTCCAAAATCACTCGTATACAGGGCCTCTTCGATATCAAGTAAGGTATTCTCATCCAATCGACCTTTACCAGATATAGTATCAAATGCCCCCTGTATAACCGAAGCACCTTTTTGAAAGCCTTTTTTAAATTTAGAAAAAATACCCATATAAAGAAATGTTAATCCTTGTTCTTGGGTTGAATAAGCAATGTACAGCAAGAATATTCAACCATCTGATTAGTACAGCAATCCTTCACTTCAAAAAAAAGCACCGTAAGCATGATCAATCTGTCTTCAGTATCCCATGTATCAGTAACATATCCACCTTTATCATTAAGGGGTACTTTAATCAATTCAGGAAAATCCCGATGTTTCCTGTTTTTACCATATTTTTGGATCAACACTTCTCGTAAATTGCTCCATTGAGGTTCAACTACATCTTCATAAAATGAAAACTGCCAACCTTTCTGTCCTTCTATCAAACAGAATTTCAATTTATCATTAGTTAACTTAGCCCCCAGTTCATATCGAAAATCATTAAGTCGAAAGGTGCATTTAACCAATCCCTTGTCCCGTTCTTCATAAATTTGCAAAAATCCACCATCGCGAAGTTTTTGCATAACAACTTTCCGGGAATCTTCTGGTAGCAAATCTGAAAATATAAAATCAGATCCAACCTTACGAAATTGATCGGTTCCTTTTTGTCCTAAAACCAAAAAAGGAAACTGAAATATGACTAAAATACAAAATCCCAAGAACTTCATAAAGAGGGATTACAGGCTGTAATAAATTCGTTCGAGTGCTAGCATAGCGTAGGATGTAACAAGAATTGGATCTCTTTCCCACCATCGACCATTTTCATTTAACCAATATCCTTTCGGGTCCTGTTTGTTCAGCAATTCCATAACCAATTCTTTCCGCCAATCCCTTTTCACCCCTTCCTTATCAATAATCTCTTCAATTCCACTCAAAGAAAGTGCTTTTGCCATCGTATGATAATAATAATACAATCCCTGCTGTCCCATACCGGGATTTTCAACAATGTTGTAGTTTTTCTGTAACCATTCAAGAACTGCTTGGAGTCGAGGATCACCTTGGTCCATTTCTGCGTATACGAAACTTAATAAACCCGCGTAACTCATACTTCCATAGGAGCGTAGTGCTACGGATCCATTATCTCGTTCCCTTTCTCCAGCCATGCTACTTCCCGGAAAATATACAAATCCACCCTCATCATCTTTATGCTCACTGACCCATTTTTCCTTATTTGTGGAAGATAAATTTTGGCATTTAGTAACAAAAGAAATAGCCGCATCCCAATCCAAATCAAGATTTTGGCCCTCTTTTAATTTAAGGGATTTTTTAGCATAGAAAAGTGCTTCCATCGCAAGGTGCGTATTCGAAAGATCAGAATGAGCCCATCTTGAACCATACCCAATTCCACCATCAAAGGTGTTATCACCTTCTCCCTTGATATCAAAATCAGATTGTTGGTTAATTAGAAAGCGGCGTGCAGTCTGAACGATTTCCTCATACTTGGCATTTTTTGTCTGCAAAAAAGCCATTAGGCAAATGGAAGTATTATAACTTGCCAAGCCTTTTCCATAGATACCTCCATCCGATTGTACTTTGGAAAGCAAAAAATCAAAACCCTTCTTTTGATTGGAAGCATACTTTTTAGTAAAAGATTGATCGGGATACCCCATGGTAGCACGCAAGGCAAGTCCAGTAAGGGCAGGGTAATCTGGTTCCCCCCAACTACCAGAGGTTGCATTCTGTTCATCGTTTAGCCACTTAACACCCTTACCTAATGCTCTCTCAATTTCTAATTTTATCGAAATGGTCTGATTTCCAAATAAGGGATTTAAAAATATGGCAAAAAAGCTCACCCATATTGTTATATTTTGCATTAATAATTTCATAGTACTTGTAAATTAAGTTATCCTAATCCAAATCCATAGGCAAGTTGAAGCGAATAGTAACGGGTAATTCCAAAGGAGGCATTTCTTTCTCGTTTGCAATCCATACATCATCATTAGCACTATCATAATCACTATTATTCAAAATGGCATTATCATCAGCATATATAGCTAAAATAGAACCAGAAGACTCAGCCAAAAAAGTTCCTTCTACCATTCTTGAACCAGTAAAGATAAATGATTTTTTTTCAACATTTCCCTTACGAATTTGATTAATCGAAAGTTTTTCAATTTTTTTCTCTAATTTCGTGCCATTATTTTCCCAAAAAACCGAAATTTCGAAGCAATCCTTAGAGTAGTCTATAAGTTTGGGTTTCTCGGACCATAGGTTGTCAAAAAATGTACCAACCGGTTTTGCTTTTAGCAAAAGAAGCGAGGTATGAAGGATTTGGGGTCTTACCTTAGTCCGAAAAAGTGATTCATGAATTTTACCATTCTCATGAACAATTCCATATTCAACCAATCCATTTACTTGGTTTGATACAGCGGGAATGGACAGCGAGTTCTTTTTTCGATC
>TARA_B110000008_G_scaffold87028_1_pt1 | contig 11388 bp, 8 predicted proteins | sample TARA_B110000008 | Tara Oceans TARA_B110000008 (sample SAMEA4396496) | marine metagenome | biome: Westerlies Biome; feature: [DCM] deep chlorophyll maximum layer (ENVO:01000326); material: water (ENVO:00002006), including particulate matter (ENVO:01000060) such as... | depth 40 m
AGCTTGAGAATGATGTTGTTCATAGCCCCACCTAAGCATACTTGGCTGGTTTGAAAAAGGGGCCACAGTGACTGCGGCCCCTCAGATTGCATAAGGTCAAGTTGACCGTGTTACTGTTCGAGCCAGATGTTTTCGGCAAAGGCATAACCCATCAGGCCGCCCAATGGGTTGGCCTCCAGGCCTTTGACCTTGCTGCTCATCGCATCCACACCCTGCAACCAGGCAGGGATCGCTGTGCCCGCTTCGTTCGACACCATAGCCTGCATTTCGCCATAGATCTCTTTACGCTTGGTTTCGTCCAGAAGGCCGCGCGCTTCGATCAGCATGCTGTCAAACTTGTCGTTCAGGAACTGGCTTTCGTTCCATTTGGCGGTTTTGGCGTAAAGCAGCGAGAACAGGATATCCGGCGTCGGACGCGGATTGATGTTGCCGAAATGGATCGGTGCCTTTAGCCAGTAGTTCGACCAATAGCCGTCTGCCGGAACACGTTGGACATCAAGCTTCATACCGATGGTGCTGCCAGACTGCTGGATGACCGTGGCCATATCCACCGAAGAGCTTGCTGCGTCCGAGCAGATGATCGGAATGGATTGACCCAGAACACCTGCTTTTTCAAACAGATGTTTGGCCCTTTCCGGGTCAAAATCACGCGGCTTCAGATCTTCGTTAAAGTATTTTGACGCGGGTGGAACCGGTTGGTCATTGGCGACCACGGCCAGGCCACGCATGACGGATTTCTCAATCTGCTCTCGGTTGATGAGGTATTTCATACCTTCAACAAAGTCAGCCTTGTCACCAGGCGACATGTCAAGGCGCATGTTCATGTTGGTATAGTTGCCAGCGGCGGTTTTCACTGTGGTCACATTGTTCGATGTTTCCATCAGACGTAGCGACTGTGGCTTGAGCGCTGAGGCCATGTGCACGTCGCCGGACAAAAGGGCATTGACGCGGGCAGGTTCATCACGAATGGCAAAGAACTCGAACCCATCCAGATGTGGACCACTGTCCTTAAAGTAATTCTCGTTCTTGACCAGAATCGAGGTCACGCCGGGCTCGAATTTTTCAACCTTAAAGGCACCGGTGCCGTCTGGTTTTGAGAAGTCTGTCGTGCCCTCGGCGACGATCATGAAGTGATGCAATGCAAGGATGATAGGCAAATCGGCATTGGGCGACGACAGGTCAATCGTCACTGTCGTTTTGTCCGTGGCAGTAATGCTTGCCATCTGGGCCGCGATCGAATTCACCTTGGAGCCTACGGCCTCGTCAAGGTGGCGGTTAAGCGAATAGACCACATCTTGCGCGGTCAGAGATTTACCCGAATGGAACGTCACACCGGGCTTTAACTTCACAGTCCAGATTTTTGCATCCGCAGATTCAATGCTGTCGGCCAGTTCCATCTGAACCGTGCCCGCACCGTCAAGGAAGGTCAATCGGTTGTAGATCGAGCAAATCCGCGAATAGTCGGTCGAGTTGGAGGATTTGGCAGGGTCCAGTGTGTCGGCTGTTGAAGAAGTTGCACCCGCCACCTTGATAAAGCCGCCAGATGTAGGCGTGCCGGCATAAGCCGCAGAGGCCCGGCCCAGAATAGTTCCACCTGCCATTGCAGCGACCCCGCTGGCCATTAGCATACTCAACAGATCTCGGCGTGTAGCGCCTCGGTGGATCGCGTCTTCGACCATGCGATCATCGCTGGCAGTCCAGTTGGTTATTTGTTTATCAGTCATCAGATATTTCCTCTCAGTTGGTAGGCAAGCGGAAGGTTCTATGGGTGCCATCAGACAGGAAAATCCCAGTTACAACCCACGCAATTTGCGCTTGTTTGACCCGGGCTGGCACACTGACCGGCTGGGCTTTGCGAAGACGGGCTTTCTGCAGTGATCCCGGTATTTTATCGTTGCGGTGTCTAAAAGAGTTGCACAGCCCCGCGCGCGAAAAACATTGAATATTGGCCTCAAACAGAAGATTCTGTTCTTAAACCGTTCTGAACAAAATTTGCTTCTTGGCAGGCCTGCCTCTCAATAGTGGTGATCTTTGCTGACCAGCACAGCAATTGTGGCCCCTATCAAATATGTCTGAATGACCTGCGTGCAGAACACTGCACCGTCCTAGAAGAGAGTTTCGGGTGTGCGGCAAACAATAGCGGTTTCCAGATCGCGCCCAATTAGGGTGAAGAGATATCGAGAGACACCAAGTCAGCCTTTCATCGCCGCGCGGATATCCAGATCTTCCATCGTCTGATCCAGAACACTGCGAGTGCGGTGAACAATCAGATCAATTTCCTCTTCGCTACAGCAAAGCGGTGGTGCAAAACCCAGTACACCATTGCCAAAAGCCCTAATGATCAGTCCCTCATCCCAGGCACGGTCAAACAAACGCTGACCGGGGGCCGAAGCCGAGGGTAATGGCGTCTTTGTCGCCTTGTCCACCACCAGTTCAAGCGCGGCTAACATTCCACGACCGCGCACTTCGCCGACCAATGGATGATCGCCCAGGCTACGCAATCCATCCATAAGCCGTGCGCCCATGCGGTGGCCATTTTTTAATAATCCGCCCTCGTAAAGCTCTAGCGCCGCCAGCCCGACAGCCGCCGAGACTGGATGGCCGGAATAAGTGAAGCCATGTCCAACAGCATCGGCACCCATGGCATCAGCAATAGTCTGGTAAATTCTGTCAGACATAAAGACAGCACCCATCGGCACATATCCCGACGTTAGCCCCTTGGCGGTGGTGATGAAATCCGGCTCAATCCCATCTTCGTCACTGGCAAACAGCGGTCCGGTTCGACCAAAACCGGTGATGACCTCATCCGCGATGAACAGAATATTCAGTTCATGGCAGGTATCACACATCGCTTTCATCCAACCTGGAGGCGGCACCAGCACCCCGCCCGAGCCCTGAATAGGTTCAACATAAAAGGCGGCTACTCGCTCGGGTCCAATTTCCTCGGCCTTGGCACGCAACTGAGCCATGGATGTGGCGATGATTGCCTCCGGGTCGGTGCCAACGGGATTGCGATAAATGTAGTGCGACGGGATTTTATGTTGCCAGCGATGCGGCACCTGAAACCCTTTATGAAAGACTGGCAGTGCAGTGAGACCCGCACCGACAGAACTAGACCCATGATAGCCATATTCCAGCGAGATATATTGATCGCGCTCGGGCATGCCCATGGCATGCTGATAAAGTTGAATATAACGTATCGTGCTGTCTACCGCATCCGATCCACCTAGGGAAAAGAAAACATGGTTCAAATCCCCTGGTGCCCGGTCAGCAAGCTCTGAGGCCAGACGAATGGCTGGTTCCGAGCCAAGCCCGAAATAGCCTGTGGCGTAAGGCAGCTCTTGCAACTGGCGCGTGGCGGCATCGATTAGGCTTTGTTGGCCGTAGCCTGCGTTGACGCACCAGAGGCCAGAAAATCCATCCAGAATTTCTCGACCAGAAACCTCAGTTACCCATGCGCCCTTCCCCCCAGACAAGATCCGCACACCCGCCGCCTCGTGGCCGCGCAGCGACGCCACCGGATGCACCCAATGAGCGCGGTCCAGTTCGACAAGGGAATTGCGTAGCATAATGTTGCCTCCTAAAACTATCCAAGTGCCTGGCTGCAAAGCCCAAACGCAGGGCGTGGGGCTGTTTTTGCGCCTTTACGCATTTTCATACCGCCAGCTGCCCGCTTAAGGCCAATGCTTTCTAACCAAGGAATCAACCCCATCGTGTTATCCGTATCGATACGAATGAACTCACCAATCAACGGGGCTACAAAATAACGAATCAAATCCCGGGCCTGCGCCGCGCTTGGTGCCTGAATTGGGCCAATCACCTGACCGCGTCCAAACCGACGCAGCGCAGCGTAGCCAGTGATCCTGCCACCATCGGAGCGCGTTACAGCAAGCCTGCCGTTTTGCGCCAGCCAGCGCAGCAACACTCCACGATCCGAGGCGAAATACTGGCGATCCAATAGAATGATCTCATCAATATCATGCACATCAGCGGAAAACACTTTGATGCCAGATGGGTCTACGATGTTAACATTGCCCTGACATTGCGTGATCTCGCCTGTGGGTTGAAACCCAAGTTTTTCATAGAGCGGCAAGCCCTCTTTCGTGGCAACAAGGCGCAGCTCTCTATCAGCGATGCCCTCCATGGCTGCTTCCATCAGGCTGCGGCCAAGGCCCTGGCCTCGCTCAGACTTTCGAACAATGATCATGTGCATCATGGACACTTCCGGACCATAATCTGTGCGAAGTGTTGTCCCCACGACATTAGCGTCACGCGAGGCAACAACGCCCTGGGACATTTCCATTAGCATCGCCCAGTCTTCCTGGCGATGCGGCCAGTTAACTGCTTGCGACAACAGTGTGGCCTGGTTCAGATGATCCAGTGTCAAACTGGATAATGAGTGGGGTGATATGTTGATGATCTACTCCTCCGGTACAACTCAGGATGATCGATCGGCTTCCGAATTTGCCGCTGAGGATGGGGTTTCTTCCAAAGAAAAAACTCTATGCGTACGATCCTACCGCAGATTGTTTCAGTTCAGCCGCTGCGCCAGTCTGAGCACAAAGTCATGGGCTGACCGAAGTTCATCTGACGTGATGAATTCTTCCGGCTTATGCGCACGCTTGATATCACCTGGCCCACATACTATCGACGGGATACCCGATTGCTGGAACAGCCCGGCTTCGGTGCCATAGCTTACCGCTTTGATTGGGGTGGATTCGGTCAATTCGGCCGCGAGGTGGGCCAGATCCGACCCGCCATCCAGATCCAGTGCGGGATATGTGGCAATGATCTCTGCGGTCAGAAGGTCCTCAGTCTCAGCCATTGCCATAAGCACAGCCAGTACATCCTGCGGATCCTCACCGGGAACGGCGCGTGCTTCGATCAGGGCGCGGGCATAATTGGGGATGATGTTGACCGACTGCCCGCCCTCTACGACGCCGATCTGAACCGTTGAGTGTGGTGGCAGAAAGGCGTCGTGCCGATGTCCCGTACGTTGCAAATCGTAAGGCAGGGCTGCCGCCCGGTTTAGAACAGGCAGCAGTGCGTGGATCGCGTTCGTACCAAGCTCTGGCCGCGAAGAATGACCGCTGGTGCCCTTTGCGCTTATGGAAAGCGTGGCCTTCCCTTTGTGGCGCAGGACCGGGATCATCCCCGTTGGCTCGCCGACAAAGCAGCCCAGCGGCGACGCACAAAGGGATGGCAGCTTTTCAATCAGATAGGGAACACCGCGACATCCAAACTCTTCATCATAGGACAGTGCAATGTGCAGTGGTTGTTTCAGCTCCATCCGCACCAGCTGCGGCACAGCGGTTAAAACGGCCGCGACGTATCCTTTCATATCGACGGCGCCACGCCCAATTAGGCACCCGTTTTCAAGTCGCAGTTCGAAGGGATCAGCGCGCCATGCTGGCTCCCCAGCAGGTACAACATCAAGATGACCAGACAGGACAAAACCCGGCGTGTCAGCCGGGCCAATGGTGGCAAATAGGTTGAAGCGATCCTTTTCAGGCCCAGAAATGATCTGGGCGGCCACGCCGTGTTTTGCCAAATAATGGCGAATGAAATCAATCAAAGCGACATTGGAAGTTCCAGCCACAGTGGGGAACTTCACGAGGGATGCAAGCAACTCTTCAGATTGCACAATTTACTCCTTTTCTGGGTGGCGGTCTGGGCAAAACAAGGGTGGAGGCCCGACACGCAGGTCGAAAGATCAATTTTGAGGTTGATTAAAGACTAGGCGAACTCCGCAAGTCACACCGTCCAATCCAACCAAGTTATTCGGCATTTTATGCCGAAAGCTCTGTAAATAAAGTTTATCTAGGCAAATTCGTAGGTTAGCTTGAAGCAAAATGGAACGCTGGCACGGCCGGCAAAATCTGGAAAAGAGGATCGCATGGCTTTCCGCCCGAAATATATCACCTTCGATTGCTATGGCACATTGACCAACTTTGATATGGCTGGTGCATCGCGTGCCCTTTACAGTCATCTTTTCAACGCCGAACAGATGGACCGCTTTATCGCGGAATTCTCGGCGTATCGGCGAGATGAAATTCTAGGCGACTGGAAACCTTATGCAGATGTTGTCAGCCAGTCTTTGGAACGGACCTGTAAGAGAATCGGGATCCCCTATGAGCAAGCCTCAGCAGATGAAATCTACCGCCGTGTCCCCACATGGGGACCGCACCCGGATGTTCCTACCGGTCTGGCAAAAGTCGCCAAAGAAATTCCGCTTGTTATCCTGTCCAATACGATGAACGAGTTGATCTCGCACAATGTTGAAAAACTAGGCGCACCGTTTGCGCATGTCTACAGTGCTGAGGATGCCGGGGCCTACAAGCCTCAATTTCGCGCCTTTGAGTTCATGCTCGACGAGCTTGGATGCGGGCCAGAGGACTGCCTGCATGTTTCTTCCTCGTTCCGCTATGATCTGATGACCGCAACCGATATGGGCTTTGGCGGCAAAGTTTGGGTGAACCGCGGCCACGAGCCTGCAGCCCCTGACTATGGGTATACTGAAATACCGGATATCGGAAGTCTGCCCGGTGTCCTGGGTCTTTGAGGCGGTAAGATGGAACTGACATCCTATTGGCAAGCCACCTCACCCCGGTTTGATGGCGCCCAAGTGAAGGTGGGCGGTCGCTATGACGTAGCCATCATCGGTGGCGGTTTTACCGGGCTGTCTGCCGCCCGCCATCTGACAAAAAATGGCTGTAAAGTGGTGGTTCTGGAAGCACACGAGGTGGGCCATGGCGCCTCTTGTCGCAACGGTGGGCATCTAAACAACGGCATGGCGCATGGCTATGGCAATGCGATGGCGCGTTTCGGGGCTGACGGTGCGCGAAGGCTCTATCACGCCTATGATGCGTCAATTGACCTGATCGAACAGCTAATTGAGGAGGAGAACATAGACTGTAACTTCCGGCGAAGTGGCAAACTCAAAATTGCCTCAAAACCGAGTCATGTCGATGGGATGAAGGCGGCTTGTGCCCTGATTCACAAAGAGGCGGACAGCGATGTGGTGTTTCTGGATCAGGCTGATTTGGCCGGTGAGATTCGCTCAACCGCCGCCTATGCCGGTATGCTCTACCCCAAAAGCGCGATGATGCATATGGGGCGCTTCATGCATGGGTTGGCCACGGCCGTGACCTGTCATGGCGGCGATGTGGTTGAAAATGCGCCTGTCACAACGATGCATCGCGATGGGGACAGCTGGCAGTTGAGTACGGTAAAAGGCCAGTTAACCGCGCGCAATATCATCGTTGCAACAGGGGCATATTCGGGCCAATTTTCCTCCAAACAGTTTCGCTATTTTTCGCGCCGCATCATCCCGGTTGGTAGTTATATTATTGCGACCCGCCCCCTAACTGACGCAGAAATCGCCACAACAGTGCCGAGCAACCGGACCTATGTCACCTCGCTCAACGTCGGTCATTATTTTCGCTTGTCGCCGGACAACCGACTGATTTTTGGTGGGCGCGCCCGGTTTTCCAGCAAAAGCGATGCAACAAGCGATGCCACTTCAGCCAAAATACTGTGCCAAGGGTTGGCCCAAATGTTTCCAGCGCTGGCAGGAGTTGAGGTTGACTATTGCTTCGGCGGGCTGGTGGATATGACACAGGACCGACTGCCGCGCGCAGGGAAAGTGGATGGCAAGTATTACGCCATGGGATATTCAGGTCATGGGGCGCAGATGTCAAACCAGATGGGTGTTGTGCTGGCTGACATGATTTTGGGCAAGGATAACAACCCGCTGGCGGGCATGCCTTGGCCCGCAATCCCCATGTACACAGGGCAGCCATGGTTCCTGCCTGCCGTTGGGGCCTATTACCGTTTCAAAGACATGTTCAGCTAAAGTATTTTCAGCAAAAGTCGATATCGGTCTTACGTCTGAAAATACGGCCAAACAATATCTAAAGCCCGCCCATGTGAAACGCTTTAGTTTCGAGAAAGTCCTCAATCCCCTCTGTACCACCCTCGCGGCCCAGACCGGATTGTTTCACGCCCCCGAAAGGGGCCACATCACAAGCCATAACCCCGACATTAAGCCCGACGAGCCCGGCCTCTAATGCCTCACCCAGACGCCAGGCGCGTGCGTGGTCGCTTGTGTAGAAATACGCGGCTAGCCCGTAGGGTGTATCATTGGCCAAGGTGATGGCCTCTTGCTCGGTGTTAAACCGGAACAGCGGTGCGACAGGGCCAAAGGTTTCTTCGCTGGCAAGGCACATTTGCGCGGTTGCATCTTTCAGGACCACTGGGGCGACATAGGTAGCGCCTTCCGGCGCGATGGACCGATCCCCGACGATCTGCGCCCCTTTATGCAGAGCATCCTGTACATGGATGTCGATCTTGACGACCGCATCTTCATTAATCATCGGGCCAATCTCTGTGCCCTCTGCATCGCCCGCTCCCACGCGCATGGCATTCACCTTTGCCGCAAGCTTTTCGGCAAAGGCCTCATAGACGCCCGCCTGCACCAGAATACGATTGGAGCACACACACGTCTGCCCGCCGTTGCGGAATTTTGATGCGACACAGCCCCTGACCGCAGCATCAAGATCTGAATCATCAAAAACAATGAAGGGGGCATTCCCACCCAATTCTAGCGATAGCTTTTTTATCGTCGGCGCACATTGCGCCATCAACAATGCACCAACCCGGGTAGAGCCGGTAAAAGATAGCTTACGAACAGTCTTGCTCTGGGTGAGAGCTGCACCGATCTCGGCAGGCATGCCGGTGACAACGTTAATCACTCCGGCTGGAATGCCAGCCTGCTCGGCCAATGACGCAAGCGCAAGTGCCGTGAACGGCGTCAGCTCGGAAGGTTTGATAACTACGGCGCACCCGGCCGCAAGCGCGGGCGCGATCTTGCGAGTGATCATCGCCGCAGGGAAATTCCAAGGAGTGATGATGGCACAGACTCCAACCGGTTCTTTCAAAGTCACGATCCGCCTTTCCGGCCAGGGCGAGGCCACGGTGCGACCGGCCACGCGGCGGGCCTCTTCGCCGAACCATTTGATAAAAGATGCGGCATAGGCAATTTCGCCCTCCGCCTCAGACAGTGGTTTACCTTGCTCTGCAGTTATAAGCGAACCTAATTCCTGTTGCATCGACATGATAAGGTCAAACCAGACCTCCAGCAGCGTTGCGCGCTCGGCGGCGGTACGTTTGGCCCAGAGTTTTTGCGCATTATCGGCGGTGGCAATAGCGCGTTCAACCTCTTCAAAAGACATATCAGGAACTGAGCCGACGGTCGCCCCTGTTGCCGGGTTGGTGACCGGGACGCGATTGCAAGAGGCGTTGTCGCACCATTCGCCGCCAATCAGGCTTTGTTCGCGAAAAAGTCCAGTGTGTTTTAAGTCATCAGGAGAGAATTGCATGTGTTATTCCTTACTGGGTTGTCAAGACAGGGCTTTCAATACCGTGTTGGTGATCTGAGATGTCATATTCTGGCCCGGACGCGTACCGATACCTTGCGCAGTGGTGTCTTCCATCGCGCGCATAATACGCATGGCTGCATCATCCTCTCCCAAATGATCCAGCATCATCGCAGCTGACCAAATGGCTGCCATCGGATTGGCAATACCCTGACCGGCAATATCAGGGGCGGACCCATGCACTGGCTCGAACATCGACGGCGCGCTTCGATCGGGGTTGATGTTGGCCGAAGCCGCAAACCCCAGACCGCCCTGTATCGCAGCCCCCAGATCGGTCAGGATATCGCCAAAGAGGTTAGAGGCCACCACCACATCCAGGCTCTTTGGTGCCATGACCATCCGCGCTGCCATTGCATCTATATGATAGCTGGTCACCTCAACATCCGGATAATCGAGCGACACCTTTTGTGTCAGCTCATCCCAGAACACCATAGAGTATTTCTGCGCATTGGACTTGGTGACGGACGCCAGTTTCCCACGCCGCGCGCGCGCCTGATCAAAAGCGAATCGCAAAATACGTTCGACCCCGATACGGGTGAAAATAGAGGTCTCTACCGCGACCTCACCCTGCTGCCCCTGATGCACACGGCCACCCGCCCCAGAGTATTCACCTTCTGTATTTTCGCGAATGCAGAGGATGTCAAAGGCATCCGCCTTCAGGGGACCTTGAACACCGGGCAACAAGCGATGCGGGCGGATATTGGCATATTGAACGAACTCCTTTCGGATCGGCAACAACAGCCCGTGCAGCGAAACCGCATCGGGTACTTTTTCAGGCCAACCAACCGCGCCGAGAAAGATGGCGTCAAAGCCGCGCAGCTGTGCAATACCATCCTCTGGCATCATGCGGCCTGTCTCCAGGTAGTATTCACAAGACCAGGGAAATTTGGAAATCTCCAGTGCTGCACCATTGCAGGCAACGGTTGCAACCTCCAGAGCTGCACTAGTCACATCCGTGCCAATACCATCGCCCGGGATCGCTGCAATCTTGTAAGTGGTCATCCGTTTTCCTTCAAAGATCTACCAGAATGGTTTTGCTGCGCATAGCGCCCTGATAAGCTTCGCGGCCCAGGTCTTTGCCGATACCGGACGTTTTATATCCACCCGAGGGCAAAATGTGGTCGCGCGACCGACCATAGCGGTTAACCCAGACCGTTCCGGCCTGAATGCCCCGTGCCATGCGTATCGCGCGGGACATGTTCTGCGTATGCACCCCAGCGCAGAGGCCGTAATCCGGGTGATCCGCCAGCGCCAGCGCCTCATCTTCATTGCGGAAGGTCTGCACCGTTAGAACGGGGCCAAAGATCTCTTCACGAACGGCTCGGGAGGTTTGCGAGACATTGCCGAGGATGGTTGGGGTATAATAAAACCCTTCCCGTTCGATCGGTGCGCCACCGCACAGCAGCTCTGCTCCTTCGGCAACCGTTTCCCGAATGATTTTATCGATCCGGGTGCGCTGCTGTTCGGATATGATCGGGGAATAAGTCGCCTCTGCATCCCAGGTGGGGCCGGGGCGGATGTCTTGCATGCGGGTCTTGACCGCATCAAGAAGGCGGTCGGCCAAGGTCTCCTCGACCAGTAAACGCGATCCCGAGACGCAAGCTTGACCCGCATTAGGCATAATCCCCCGAATGACACGATCAACTGTCTTGTCAAATTCCGCATCGGCGAAAACCACCTGTGGACTTTTGCCGCCCAGCTCAAGCGTCACCGGCTTCAGCCCGGTCCGCGCTACGTTTTGTGAAATGGCCGCACCCGCCCGTGTTGAGCCAGTGAAAGAAACCTTGCTAATCCCTGGATGACCGGTCAGCGCGGTGCCGGTTGTCACCCCATCGCCTTGGACGATATTTATCAACCCCCTAGGTAGCCCGGCTTTCTCGGCCAGCTGCGCTAGCCGAACGGTTGAAAACGGCGTCATTTCAGATGGTTTCAGGACAACGGCGTTCCCCGC
>TARA_B110000008_G_scaffold114772_1_pt1 | contig 11384 bp, 11 predicted proteins | sample TARA_B110000008 | Tara Oceans TARA_B110000008 (sample SAMEA4396496) | marine metagenome | biome: Westerlies Biome; feature: [DCM] deep chlorophyll maximum layer (ENVO:01000326); material: water (ENVO:00002006), including particulate matter (ENVO:01000060) such as... | depth 40 m
CAACTTTTTGGAGACTGAAGTCCAACTCCTACTATTACCCGGCCTTTTCTTTTCCCTCACCCTTTTCTCTCTCAATTTCCTCGGTGACGGACTTAGGGATGCACTCGATGTAAAAGCCGCTAAAGACTGATGAGTTTGCTCAAAATAAAGAACCTAAAAACATATTTTCACACCCGGGCGGGGATAAACCGGGCAGTGGATGATATCAGCTTTTCAATTGATAAAGGAGAAATCGTTGGAGTAGTCGGGGAATCGGGTTCAGGAAAATCCGTAACCTGCCATACCATGCTCGGACTTCTTCCTCAACCACCCGCAAAGGTGGAAGGCGGTTCAGTTACCTTCGATAATGAGGAACTACTCAATCTCCCACAGTCACTCCTCCGGGCAATTAGAGGAAAGCGGATATCTATGATCTTTCAGGATCCTATGAGTTGTCTCAACCCATACCTAAAAATTCTTGATCAAATTACCGAACCCATCCTGATTCACGAAAATGTCTCCCGGAAAACCGCGGAAACTCGGGCAATTGAAATGATGAAAAAAGTCGGGATACGGGACGCTGAAGCAAGAGCCCATTCTTACCCTCACGAATTTTCCGGTGGTATGCGACAACGGGTGATGATCGCAATGGCATTGGTAACCAAGCCCGATCTTCTGCTGGCTGACGAACCCACTACTGCACTCGATGTTACGGTACAAGCCCGTATTCTAAAAATTCTTCGTAACCTCAAGGATGACCTAGGGATCGCCGTGCTCTTCGTAACTCATGACCTTGGAGTAGTCGCTGAACTTGCTGATCGGGTTGTCGTGATGTACCGGGGTAAAATTGTTGAACAGGGGAATACTCGAGATATCTTTGAAAAACCATCTCATCCTTATGTGAAAGGACTGATTGCATGCAGGCCGACACTTGATACCCAATATCAAATCCTACCCACCGTGGACGATTTTCTTAAGACTGAAATTAGAAAAGATGGTTCTTTCATTCTTAGTGAACATACAGACTCGAAGGAACGACTGAGTAAACTCAAAGAAAAAAAGGAAAGCTCCAACAAGGATACCTCCCCCCCCCTGCTGAAGGTAAGTGGACTCCAAGTTCACTTTCAGACTGGAGGCGGGTTTCTCGGAGAACCCCGTAAAACAGTCAAAGCAGTCGACGGAGTTGACCTTCAAATATCAAGTGGTCAAACATTAGGCTTGGTCGGAGAATCGGGTTGTGGAAAAACCACTCTTGGACGGGCAATACTTCGGTTGCAAAAAGCAAAATCGGGTTCAATTCTATATGATAAAAATGAGCTTAATAATCTAAGTCAAAAAGAAATGATCGATTTCAGAAAGCGTATGCAGATCATTTTCCAAGACCCTTATGCTTCTCTTAATCCCCGTCAGACGATCGAACAAACCCTTATCGAACCTATGATTGTTCACGGTATTGGCTCCAATTATTCAAACCGGCGTGATCAAATAGTCTCCTTACTGGAAGAGGTCGGACTGGGGCCTGAATTTCTTCTTCGATACCCTCACGAATTTTCCGGCGGCCAAAGGCAACGAATTAGCGTAGCCAGAGCACTCGCAGTTGAACCCGAATTCATTGTCTGCGACGAGTGTGTGAGTGCTATGGATGTTTCCGTTCAGGCTCAGGTTTTAAATTTACTTCGTGAGTTACAAGAGAAACGAAATCTGACTTATCTTTTTATTTCTCATGATTTAAGCGTAGTTAAATTCATGTCTGACGATGTAATCGTCATGCAAAATGGTAAAATTGTGGAAAGCGGAAAAGCTCAGGAAATCTATCATCAACCAAAATCAGATTACACCAAGGAATTATTAAATGCCGTACCCAAAGTATCTTTATCAAAATAGACAGGGATACAAAATATAAACATTCTTTGAGAGCAGATATAATACTATTTCTTAATAATTCCTAATCTTTCTCCGGAAAAAAGGAATTGCTGAGCCAATCCACAAAACTTTCCGAAATGTGTTCGGGCAAATAAAACTTTTTGCTCATGATTGAAGGAGTTAAGATTGTAATGAGCGTCAAGTGCCTTTGAAATCCATGTATCAATTGGAAATGCCTGTGTTTTTTTCCCACCAAAAAGCAGAGCACAATCAGCTATCTTGGGACCTACTCCAGGAAGTTTGACCAATGATGACTTCGCATCCTCATAATCTGATTGAATAACCCTTGATAAATATTGGGGGTCTTGTTCGAAAACTTTTGCCACCTGATGTACATATTTTGCCCGATATCCAAGTTTTAAATTTCTCAAATCTTGCTCTTCCAAAGTTGCAAGTTTTTTCCATCCAGGAAAACCCCATAGGTTTTTACCCAGTGATGTTCCAAAATTCTTACATACTAAAAAACCCGCTTCTTTTATCTGAGGAATGCTTTTGGCTGAACTTAGTAAAAAATAAAATAATGTTTCCTCGAGAGGTTGGTTCAGAATGGTTAACCCAGGTAAGACCTGAACACATTGAGCAAGAACCGAATCACTCCGCCATGGTAAATTATTAACAGCTTCAACATAAGTTTGATCAAGCCAGAGGTAATTAAGAATATCTGATTCCGTGGCCGCATATTCTAATGATGTTCTCCAAAGAATATTATTATTCAAAACTTTTAACTCCACTACTTTTGATTTAAAACTTCCGATCCAGGAAATTTCAGATGTTGGGTACCAGCTAAAACTTTGTCCGCCTTCTAAAGTTTCTCGAAAACCAAGAAGGGATAGGTTTTGTATTTTAATTAGTTCTTTCCAAGGCGACATGCCGGCTGGATTTTTTTATCAATCATGAGACCAGAGAAAACTTTTTTTTCTAAATAGTAATTCATCTGATAAATTTTTTATTTCAATCTGCCAAGCGATTGGTTTTGCCTCTTTAATAGGCCAATCTTTTCCTGTAAGTCCCAAAAACAGATACTTCATCCCACTACGTTGATCGGGTAGTTTGAAAGGAAATATTTCAGCCTCTTTTTGACCCGAACGAATAACTGATAATGTAATCTTAGAATCTGAGGGTAATTGTAAAAATTCTTGGTTTAAAGGAAATGAAAAATACAACCCTTCTCTTTCTAAATTACTTCTACAAAAGATACGATTTCCAGTATATTCCTTTCCTGAAAAAAATTCAGGCAACCGTGTGAGTTGTTCAGAATTAAAATATTGAAAGGAAACCTTATCAATTTCTTTCGAAGCAAAAGAGGAAAGAAAAGATATAACTAAAGTACAGAGCAGAACAAATTGTTTGCCCACAATCACTTAAATTAAAAGATTAACTCTCGGCGGAATCCTTGGATTCTTCCTGAGGCTTTTCTTCTTTTACAGCAACTGCTTCCTTCGGTGCTTCTTTAGTTGCACTGGCATTTGATGCTTCTTCCGTACCAATCACATCAGTTGGATTCGCCTTCTCAGCAACAGGTTCAGGGGTTTTTTCAACAACTTTTGCTTTCTTGGGTGCAGCCGCCTTTCGGGTAACCTTTGCTTTGGCAGGTTTTGCCTTGCTCGCACCTTTGCTTGACTTGCTTACTAATTCCTTAACCGCAGCTTTTCGTTTGGCAATATAGGCCGCTCTTCGACGACGCTTGATAACTTTATTGTATTGTTTACCCATAATTTAAAGGATCATCATGAAGGAATTTCAAATAAGTGGCAAGATTCAAACAGCTGTATTTATTGAGCTTCTTCTTACAGGATATTTACCGGATTACCTGTTTGAGCAGATTCATAGGTGGCATCAATTATTTTCATTAAAGCCAATGCTTGATCCGGTGTGTTGAGTGGTTGTTCTTCCCCGGCAATTGAACGGACAAAGTTTTCTGCGGATCGTATGCGACCCATGTCTTCATTTGGCTCAGTAATAATCGAACGATTGACCGAACGACCATGTTCCTGAACATATAATTCACAATCATCAATTGCGGTTTCATCCAATCCATCAGATGCAAAAAGCCGGCGAATCATTCCACCTGCTTTCTTCCCCTGAAAGGTTACAGAAACCTCTTCACGCTTGACCATTTCTGCCCAAGAAACCTGAAAAGATAAAATCTGCCCGGTTTTAAATTTGATAAAACCATGGGACGCACTCTCCACATCTGTCACTCCATCTGCAACATCTGGAATTCCCCATGGACCCTTGAAATTTTTATCCTGAATAAAATCAGAAAAGGTCTGAGCCAAAACACTCGATGGTTCAGGATACCCCATATAGTACAACGCTAAGTCGACCATGTGTAATAAATCAATCAAAGGCCCTCCCCCTGACAATTCCTTGTTTGTGAACCAACCACCAAATCCAGGAATCCCCGTTCGCCTAATCCATTTTGCTTGTGCTGAATTGATCTGCCCAACTTCGCCAGCTTCAATATATTTTCTCAAAGCATAGGATTCCGGACGGGCCCGGTTATTAAAATTAAACATTAATGTCTTACCCGCACTCTCCGATGCATCTTTCATTTGAGAAACTTCAGCAGCATTTAATGCAGGTGGTTTTTCACAAAAAACATGTCGGCCGGCCTGTAAAACTTGCAAAGCTAAAGGACGATGGGTTCGATTAGGCGTAATTACACTGACTGCGTCTAATTCTTTTAATTGATCTAACATCTCCGCAGAATCAGAAAATACATTTGGTACATCATAAGTTTGAGCTGCTTTTTTTGCCGCAGCCTGATTCATATCGCATATCGCAAGAATTTCCGCTCCTGCGGCCCGAAAACCAGCGGCATGATATTGTAACATTCCTCCCGCTCCAATTACTCCAATTTTTATAGTCATTTTAACCTCCTCTTAAAATTTAATTCTGGTTTATTTAGGAATGGATGGAAACTTCACCCATTTCTCCTTTGCCTTTGAACTTTTAACAACGGTCTCAATAAATGCCATTCCAATTATTCCATCACGGATATCTGGATAATCATAACCGGATTTCCGTGGAAATTTCCCTGCAATCTCATCCTTTACAGCGACCATTGCGGAATTATAAACATTGGCAAACGCTTCAATAAAACCTTCAGGATGCCCAAAAGGTATTCGGGTACAGTCAGCAGCAGGTCCAGCGATATAATCATTTCCTCGACGGTAAATTTCCCTGGGTGCCCGGGCATCCTTGACGATTAATTCATTTGGGTGCTCCTGATGCCATTCGAGGGATTTTTTGGTTCCATACACTCGAATATTTAAATTATTCTCATCACCATTTGATATTTGGGAAGCGTAAATGATTCCTCGTGCCCCGCCCTTGAAACGTACCAATACATTTCCGTCATCATCCAAAGTACGACCGGGGATATTCACGGACAGATCAGCACAGAGCGAATCAATCTCCAAGCCGGAAATATAATGAACCAAATTCTCCGCATGAGTTCCGATATCTCCCATACAATTAGAGACACCAGCAATTTTTGGATCCGCTCGCCAATTTGAAATTGCCTTGGTTTCTCCAGTTAGAGCAGTAATTGCATATCCCTGCGGGTATTCACAAACTACTTTTATGATTTTTCCAAGCTTGCCCTTCTTAATCATATCACGGGCCTGTTTAACCATGGGATAACCCGTGTAATTATGGGTTAAGGCAAAAACTTTTTTGGACTTGGTAATTATCTTTTTGAGCTCTCTTGCCTGGGATAGATCAAGGGTGACCGGCTTGTCACAGATCACATTAAAACCCGCTTTTAAAAAGGTTTTTGCCACGTCGAAATGTAAATAGTTCTGAACTACTATACTGACAAAATCAATACGTTCACCCACAGGAAGCAAAGCCTCTTTTTCTGCCATCTCCTGGTATGAACCATATGTTCTAGAAGGATCAATGTAGAAATCTTTTCCTGAAAGTTTAGATTTTTTTGGATCGGATGAAAAAGCACCGGCAACCAATTCTATTTGACCGTCAAGATTGGCCGCACGACGGTGGACTCCGCCAATAAATGCACCTCGACCACCCCCAACCATTCCCATTTTTAATTTTCTATTCATATCCTGTAGATTTTATTAATATAATTAATCAGAATTGAGTGACAGCTCTTATTGATTTTTTTTATCAAATGCAGAATCGAAAGCCATTTCGTTGGGCTTAAAATCAAGGGCCTTTACAAATTCACAGGATTCAGTTGCTCCATGAAATCTGTCCATTCGACCATCCTCCCATTCAATGGAAAGCGGACCGGCATACCTAACATCGTTTAAGGCAACAATAATTTCCTCAAAATTAACATCCCCTCGCCCTACCGACCGGAAATCCCACTGACGTCGAGGGTCACAAAATGTCGTATGCCCACCAAAGACTCCGACCGTTCCGTCTCCATGCCCCCACCAAGCATCTTTCATGTGCACATGATAGATACGGTCTGAAAAAGTGCGGATAAATTTCACATAATCAACTCCTTGGTATCCTAGATGGGATGGGTCATAATTAAAACCAAAACGCTTATGGTTCTTGACCGCAGATAGTGCCCGCTCTGCACTTGCTATATCAAAAGCGATTTCCGTCGGATGTACCTCAAGTGCAAAGTTGACATTATGTTTTTCAAACTCCTGTAATATCGGTCCAAAGCGTTTGGCAAAATCCTCAAATCCTTTGTCCCAGTATGCCTGGTCTGTTGGAGGAAATGCATAAATAGAATGCCATATGCTTGAACCGGTAAACCCATTGACCACGGCGGGGAAATCCTCCTTTTTTCCGCGTCCAGGTTTAGCATTAATAAAGTTACGGCAAGCCTTGGCAGTTTTGGCCATTTTCCTGGCTGCTCGCTTACGCACTTTCTCCGGATCACCATCACCCCAAACATCTGTAGGCAGGATTGATTTATGTCGCTCATCTATCGGGTCGCAAATCGCTTGACCAACCAAATGGCTGGAAATCGCAAAAGCAGTAAGATTATGATCTCCTAAGATTTCCCATCTTTCCTGACAATACTTTTTAGAAACTGCGGCTTTATCAACATCAAAATGGTCGCCCCAACAGGCTAATTCTAAGCCATTGTAGCCCATCTCTGACGCTTTTTTAGCGAGAGTTGGTAAAGATAAATCGGCCCATTGGCCGGTGAACAAAGTTACGGGTCTTGGCATTGTTAAGTAAGGATTGAAGTTTAACGAACAATTAGTTCAAATGTTACACAATTACTTTAATCTGTGGATAATTTAAAGTAGGGGCAATGTCTTTTTCTTCTAAATCAAAAAAAAATCCAAATGAGCAAAAATTCGGCTCAGTTATAAAATTAACCTGCAACTAAAATTTTTTCCGCCGACTTAAAACCCAGGGAAAATTTTGGCTTTTTCCCCTGCTGTAATTCAATCGTGTCAGCCATCTTGTCCCGTTGGATTACTTTTACCATTTTTCCAGGCATAAGTCCTTTTTTTTGAGCAAATTTCAAAAATTCTGACCCCTGATCCAGGATTGATTCGATTTTAACTTTTTTCCCAAGTGCTGAATCTAAAAGAGTTTTTTGAGGAAGTTTTCTAATCACCCCACCTTTTGTCGGGATGGGATGCCCGTGAGGGTCATGCTGCGGATTACCGAGAAAAACATCCAGACGTTCGAGGACTTTTTCCGAAATTGCATGTTCAAGTTCTTCCGCTTCATCATGTATCTCACTCCAATCCAAACCAAGAGTCTCAACCAAAAATGTTTCTAGTAAACGATGTCTTCTTATCATCCGCATACCCAGTTTTTTACCCGATACGGTAAGCGTGACACCTTTACGGGATTTATAGGTAAGCCACTTCTCACGCTGCAGGTTTTTCATCATCGAGGTCGCTGTACCAGGAGTAACCCCTAAAGAATTTGCAATTAATCCCATAGACACCTCGGCCTGATCGTTTTCCATCGATAACATCAGAATGCATTTAAGGTAATTTTCCACCGTTGCACTTGGCATAAACACAAACATGAACCCAATCCATAATTGACTCAACAAAAATTAATCCATAGACTTTGACTAATCAAACTAATGACTTTTAATAATCCTAATTTACTCACTGCATTCATCAAGTTGTTCATCTGCAAGATAACTCTGGTATGGCTATTTTTAACCATGTCATGCGAGCAGGGTTCTACAGACAACCTGAATACACACACGATCGATAACGAAAAACCCAAAATTGTTGTTACCACTACCCACATGAGGGACTTGGTGGAAAAGATAACAGGCAATCGGTTTCAAATTACTTCATTAATGGGGCCCGGCGTGGATCCACATATTTACAAACCAACCTCAAGGGATATATTGGCCATTTCAAAAGCTGACCTTGTCGTGTTCCATGGGATGATGTTGGAGGGCAAGCTTTCTGAAGTACTTTCCAATGGGGAAAAAAAAGGAGTCTTAACTTTCGACGCAACTGCTGCATTGCCAGCGGAACAAATTATTTTCCCAGATCAACATGACGGGGACGAAAAACACCCCGATCCCCATGTTTGGTTTGATCCTAAAATTTGGTCTTCCGTGGCTCGCGAGTTTACAAAAATGATATCTAATTTTGATCCCTCCGGGAAAAATTTTTACTCACAAAATCTAAAATTATTTATTGATGAAATTTTGCTGATAGAAAACTGGGCAACAGCTCAAATGGAAAATATTCCTCCATCTCAAAAGAAGTTGGTTACCAGCCATGACGCTTTTCAATATTTCGGGAGAGCAATGGGACTGGAGGTTGTTGCTCTTCAGGGAGTATCCACAACAACCGAAGCCGGGTTGGGTGACCGGGCAAGCTTGGTGGATTTAATCAAACAGCAAAATATACCGGCAATTTTTATTGAAACTAGTGTCAATCCAGGTGCGATCGAGGAAATTGCTAAAGAATGCGATGTAACGATTGGCGGTGAATTATTTTCGGACGCACTCGGATCCAAAGATCATAGTTCCATTGGCCCGAATAACAAGTTGTTCAAGGCTAACACTTGGTCAGGCATGATGGTGCATAATGTTTCCACTATCGTGAAAGCTCTGAGCCAAAAACCGTGATGAGTAAATCGCTCTTACCCCTTGAAGTTCATGACTTGACCGTATCATACAACCGGAAACCCGTCCTCTATGGTATTGACTTGGAAATTGAAGAAGGAGGACTGATCGGAATAATTGGCCCGAACGGCGCCGGGAAATCAACCTTAATTAAAACAATTATGGGAATCGTTCCCGCCCATGGTGGGTGGGTAAAAATATTTGGTAAAAAAGGTAAAAGCTCATATCGTCGAGTCGGCTATGTTCCCCAAAGAGAGTCGGTGGATTGGGATTTTCCAGTTTCTGTATTAGACGTCGTCTTAATGGGGAGATACGGTCATGCAGGATGGTTGAAAAGAATAAGTAAAAAAGACCGAACCATTGCTCACGAATGTTTAGAAAAGGTCAATATGTCCCCATTTGCAGACAGGCAAATTGGGAAACTTTCCGGGGGGCAGCAACAACGTGTTTTTCTGGCCCGAGCCCTGGCTCAGGAAAGTGATTTATACCTAATGGATGAACCCTTTGCCGGAGTTGATGCAGTAACCGAAAATGCGATTATTGAACTTCTTCGAGAATTAAAGCAAAAAGGAAAAACTTTAATTATCGTTCATCATGATTTATCGAATGCAAAGGAATATTTTGATCAAATCATTTTATTAAATATGCGCCTGATTGCCTACGGTGATGTGAACAAAACATTTACCAAGGATCTCTTACAAAAAACATATGGTGGGCGACTCACCGTTTTTACTGAAATTGCCGATCAGTCTGCCAAAGATTTTCATAATGAGCCTGAGCATAAAATTAAATAACTGCGATACCTTTTTTATTATCGATATCTTCAAAACTCTGCTACGAAGTTGAAAACCCCAGGTTTAGCTCTCTACCTATTTTTACTTTTTCCATTCATTCATATGGATGCAGCACAGGTAAATGATGAAGTTAACCTCATTTCTAAAACCGTCCGGTTTTTCTCTTTTTCAGATTACTCGGTTCAGGTTGTTGTCATGGGGGTTATTTTCATGGGTGTGGGATGCGGCTTGATGGGTGGTTTTGTGGTGACCCGAAAATTATCCCTTTTTGGAGACACTCTTTCCCATGCTGTTTTACCCGGAGTTGCGGTGGGCTTTTTATGGAGTCAGTCCAAAAATTCTATCAGTATCATTATCGGTGCCATGATCGCCGGCTTTCTTGGAGTTTTTTTAATTTCCTTACTTAAAAAAACCACGAAAGTAGGACTTGATAGTGCACTCGGCCTGGTGCTTTCAGGGTTTTATGCCGTTGGCATTTGTCTCTTAACCAGAATTCAAAAGATGGAATTTGGGAACCAGTCTGGAATTGACAGGTATCTCTTCGGGCAAATTACTGGACTCTCGACTCAGGATGTCTGGGCTATGGGTATTTCATGTATCCTGATCATTCTTATTACCACGATTTTTTACAAAGAACTCTTAGTCACTGGATTTGATCACGGATTTGCTCGCTCCATTGGACTTCCGGTGGATCTCTTACAATATTTTCTTTGGATGCTATTGGCATTCTCGGTAATAACCTCTCTCCAGGTTGTCGGAGTTATTCTGGTTTCAGCATTACTGATTATACCTGCCGCCACGGCTTCCATTATTACCCAAAAAATGAAAAGCCTTCTTTTATGGTCGGCCCTACTGGGAATGGTAGCCGGGATAATCGGTTCATATCTTTCATTCCTCGGCAGTCGGTTACCAACAGGTCCGCTGATAGTTCTAACTTCCACTCTTTTATTTATTCTCGCTCTTTTCTTCCATCCCGAAAATGGACTCCTTTTTAAATGGCTACGGTTGCGTGGAAAGGAGCGCAAAATTGCTCTGGAAAACACTTTAAAGGCGGTTTATCAGGAATTAGAATGGAATAACTTTTCTCAGGACACCGTACGGCTTGGCAATCTTGCCAAGAGAAGAAGAGTGAGCATGCCAGAAATGCACCACGAGGCTATTCATTTGGTTAAAAAAGACTTTGCCTTCCTCATGCCCCTCAAAGACCAGGCACTTCCGAGTGAAAACACTCTGTCGCTCTCTCCAACTGGGTGGAGTGAAGCATGCCGGATTGTCAGGAATCATCGTCTTTGGGAACTATATCTGACTAATGAAGTTCAATACGCAGCCGATCATGTTCATGAAGACGCGGAGAAAATCGAACATGTGCTGGGGGATGAAACCGTTCGAAAAATTGAACGGATTCTCTCAAACCCAAGAACAGACCCACATGGAAAGTTAATTCCCAGTCAACAAGACATCGAGCAGGGATATATTGATAAAATGATTGCTAAAAACCTTCCATGACTGAATTTTTCCCGCCCCTCGATTTTAATGATACTTTTTGGGCACCATGGGCCACACCGAAAGATTTTGCCTGGAATGCTCAAATTGTGGGTATGGGGATTATGGTTTCTCTTTCGTGCGGTTTAATAGGT
>TARA_B110000008_G_scaffold279548_1_pt1 | contig 11384 bp, 11 predicted proteins | sample TARA_B110000008 | Tara Oceans TARA_B110000008 (sample SAMEA4396496) | marine metagenome | biome: Westerlies Biome; feature: [DCM] deep chlorophyll maximum layer (ENVO:01000326); material: water (ENVO:00002006), including particulate matter (ENVO:01000060) such as... | depth 40 m
TAACCTCCCCAAAATTCTGGACATTTTTTTAAATCATCATTTTTTAATGATTTATTGTAATTTTCTCTAACCTGGCTATAAGAACTAATTGAATTTGATTGATTGGATGAAATAGCTAATGCATTTTTTTCTTGAGATCTATTAAGAAAATATCTTTGATTGTATTCATATGAGGTTTTTTTTATTTGAGCTTTGATTCTAATTTGTGAATTTATAGATTCCCAAAAGAAAACTGCTGCTATTTGATTATGAGAAGAAAATTCAATTGATTTTGGAGAATTATAATTTGAAAAAAAAATGAATTTATCATTGTCTATAACTTTTAAATTTACATACCTTGAGTTAACTTCACTTGAAGTATTATTAAATGAGGATATGCATACAGCCTCAACGGAAGATTGATTAGCTTTTATTGCTTGATTGTATCTATTTTTAAATTCCAAAAAAGGTATTGATGAATTATCATTTATAAACATTATCATTTATTAATTTTAATATAAAAAATGTAAATAATCTTACATAAGCAATTACAGGTATAAAATTTATAAAAAATTAATGATCTACAAAGTTAAGAGCTTCTTTAAGCTCATCAGGCGGTTTGGGTAGATTCTTATAAACCTTCCATGCAATTTTTGTTGAAGGTATTAGGACTGTCCAGACTGTAATAAATATAGACATAAAATAAATATATAGATTTTTATTAGCGACAAACCATTCTTCAAGAGAGCCTTTAAATGGAGCAATTACATTGTCATAAAAATCTACTGATGCAGCTGCGCCATGCATAATATCCTCCTCTCCACGAAAAACTATTGAACCAATCCCCGAAAGCCCTGGTTTGACTTGCTTTATAATGGTTTGGGTGGAAGGTTTATATGAACTGAAGGTTTGCTCAGTAAGTGGTCTAGGACCGATAATACTCATATCTCCTAAAAATATGTTTAATAGTTGAGGTAGCTCATTAATCTTGGTCTTTCTTAAGAATTTACCAACAGGCAAGACTCGAGGATCTTCCTTCATTGTTACGGTTCCAGTCCCAATATTTGGACTATCTTTTAGCATAGTTGCAAATTTAAATAGCTTAAATAGCTTGCCATCTCTCCCAACTCGATCTTGTAAAAAAAATACCTCGCCCTCGCCCGAAAATTTTAAAATCAATATAACTGGAAATAATAATAGAGAAAGCAAAAGCAATGCTGCTCCAGAAAATAAAATATCAAAAAAACGTTCCATTTCTACATCCTTTGATCTAAATATTTGCCCGTCTCTTTATGAGCAAACTCCGGCAGAAGATTGAAATATAATTTTACAATTTCTTCCTTAGTCCAAGACTCTTTATTCCTTAATTCTTCTATTTCACTCATAAATTCATTTAACTTGGCATCATCATATTTTGGTTCATTTTTTATAACTCCAATTGATTCGAAGCGTTCTGTGTCTAAATCTTCATTTTTTGTATAAAATTCTTCAAAATCCTTTTCGCCAGTTGTATCGCTTTTAAAAAAATAACATGGCCACTGCTTATGAGCAATTAATTCCTCTGCTTTATCGCGAGCATCATCCTCAGACTCGCATTCATAAGGCTCATAACCATGGTCTCTTAAATAGCGTTTTGCAATTTCTGAAAAGGTAATCAGATGTAGTTTTTCACTAAGTTTAGGGAAGAATATATCTCGATTACCTCCAAGCATTGCAGATAATAAACACAACTCTCCAGATTCTTGGGGTGTTACAAAATAACGACGAACATCATTAGGTGCAGAAAAAGGCTGTTTTTTTGCAAAACGTTGATTAAATCCATGGAGAAGAGAACCGTCAGAAAATGCAACATTGGCAAAACGTGCCATTGAAATATCTTGGGTAAGGCTCTCTCTCATTAGAAACATTTCCATGATGCGTTTGCTAGCTCCCATCATATTGACTGGGTTTGCAGCTTTATCAGTTGAAACACAAAAGTATTTTTTAGCACCCATTGCTTTTGTTATCTGGACCGTTTTAATTGTATTAAAAATATTTACCATAATCATGCGCATAAGGGTGTATGGATCTGATTCACTTCTAACATGCTTCAGAGCTGATAGATTAAAAACATAATCATAAGGACCTTCTTTTTCAATCAACGCACTAAACTCTACAGAACCACAATCAATAGAGAAGGTTTTAAAATCTCCGCTACCATATCCAAGCGTACTCCGAAGATCTCTTACTAGCTCAACCATGTTATTTTCTGAAATATCAACAATATGTAATGCCTTCGGCTCTCTTTTAAATATCTCTCTAGCAACAGCTTGCCCTATGGATCCTGCTCCACCAATGACCAAGATTCGTGAATCACTAATTAGATTTTTTAATTTAATATTATAAGTCTCTATGTCATGATTAAATAATTCAGTAGTGCGTCCGATTAATGATAGGTAGTTCATATATGCTCCTTAATACAATTTAATAATTATTAGTTTCATCGAGATTTTTGTAAAGAACTTATTACCTTTGAAATCGCTGCATTCCAATCAGAAGGCGCGACTCCAAAAGTATCACGAATCTTAGAAGTATCTAGAACTGAATATGCAGGCCGCTTCGCCAAAGTTGGGTACTGAGACGTATTTATAGAAAAAACTTTATCAGGTGTATTTAAACCTTGATCTGATGCTTTTTGAAAAATTTCTTTAGCGAAGTCAAACCATGAACAAGGCTTATCTCCACAATAATGATATATTCCTGATTGTGGTATCTTTATATTTAAAGAATTTATTATTGTAACAATTGCTTTTGCTATGTCTTGAGCATAAGTAGGACAACCGAATTGATCTCCAACAATACTTAATTCATTTCGATCGCGCCCTAAATGCAACATTGTTTTTAAAAAATTGCTACCATATTCGCTAAAAACCCAAGCAGTCCTAATAATTAGATGTTTACAACCAGAAGATTTGATTGCCTGCTCACCTTTAAGCTTAGTAACACCATAAATACCTTGAGGATTTGTTCTTTCTATCTCTAAATATGGGATTGAGGAAGTGCCATCAAATACGTAATCAGTTGAAATATGAATTAGCCAACAATCTAATTCATCACAAATATTAGCAAGATTTTGAACTGCTAGGTTATTTGTTAAATTTGCTAATTTTTTATCTTCCTCTGCTCTGTCAACAGCGGTGAAGGCGCTAGTATTAATTACAATATGAGCTTTAATATCCTTGATAATTAAATTTGTATTATGAAAATCAGTGATATCAATTTGATCACGTGAGGCATAAACAACATCATGATCAGTATTAGCCAGTTGATCTCCAAGACATCTTCCGAGTTGGCCTTTGCTCCCTAAAACAAGTAATTTCAAAACTTTAAATCAACCAAGCGCCTAGCACTAGAATCTTTATCAGATAAAGTAGGGTTTTTTAATGGCCAAGATATTTGAAGATCTGGATCATTCCATAGAATACTTCCTTCATCAGAAGGATCATAATAATCAGTACATTTATATTCAAAATCAGCCATTTCAGAAAGGACTAAAAAGCCATGAGCAAAACCAGGCGGTACCCATAATTGATTTTTATTTTCTTCAGAAAGAATAACACCCTCCCATAAACCAAATGAATGTGAGTCTTTGCGGATATCCAAAGCGACATCATAAACCTTACCTTTAACAACTCTAACTAGCTTTCCTTGCGGTTTAGTTTTTTGAAAATGCAACCCCCGCAAAACACCTTTAGATGATCGAGAGTGGTTATCTTGCACAAATGGCAATTTTATACCTGCTAATCTATGGTACCTATCAGTATGAAAAGTTTCTAAAAAGAATCCTCTTTCATCGCTATGCACTTTAGGTTGAATAAGAAAACAGTCTTTAAGCTTTGTTTTAATAATTTTCAATTTTAACCGCCCGCAACTTTAAGCAAGTATTCACCATAACTTGTTCTTTCTAGCTTTTTTGCTTGGTCTAGAAGTAAATCCTTAGTTAACCATCCTTTTAGAAACGCGATTTCTTCCAAACATGCAATCTTCAGGCCCTGACGGTTTTCTACAGTTTGAACAAATTGCCCAGCTTCCATCAAGGAGCTATGAGTACCAGTGTCCAACCAAGCGAAACCTCGACCGAGAAGCTCTGCGGTCAAATTTCCTCTTGATTGATAAGCCTTATTTATATCTGTAATTTCAAACTCACCTCTCTGTGAAACTTTAATATTTTTTGCAATTTCGATAACGTCATTATCATAAAAATAAAGCCCCGTAACAGCATAATTAGACTTGGGGTTTCTTGGTTTTTCCTCAATAGAAATCACAGTGCCATTAACATCAAAATCCATAACGCCAAATCTTTCAGGATCTTTCACATAATAACCAAAAATAGTTGCGCCTTCAGATTTTGCTGTAGCTTGTTCTAATTTATTAGAGAAGTGTTCTCCATAAAAAATATTGTCACCAAGAACAAGAGCAACATTATCATCACCAATAAAATCTTCACCAATAATAAATGCTTGTGCAAGACCGTCTGGGCTAGGTTGAATTTTGTATTGAATATTTAAACCGAATTCAGCTCCATCTCCTAAGAGGCGTTGATAACCTGAAATATCTTCCGGAGAAGATATTATTAATATTTCTTTAATACCTGCAAGCATAAGGACTGATAATGGATAATAAATCATAGGCTTATCGTATATAGGCAATAGCTGCTTGGAGACACCCTTAGTGATTGGATGCAATCTTGTGCCTGAACCTCCTGCTAAAACAATACCCTTATATATTGAACTCATAATTATTGCCCCTTCCTTTCAAGTTGATAATCACCTGATAAGACCCTTTCCCACCAAGAAGTATTATTTAAATACCACTGAACAGTTTTACGTAAACCAGAATCAAAATTCTCCAAAGGAACCCAACCAAGCTCTCTTTCTATCTTTGATGCATCAATCGCATAACGAAGATCATGGCCTGGGCGATCATCTACAAATGTTATTAACTCCTCATAACTTCCTATCGATATTGGTTTTTGTGGAGCTAATTCTTCTAGGAGATTACAAATACTCAAAACCACCTCAAGGTTAGTTTTTTCGTTGTGGCCTCCAATGTTATATGTTTCTCCAATATTACCTTTTGTTAAAACTTGTAACAAAGCTCTTGCATGATCCTCAACATATAACCAATCACGAATTTGAGAGCCATTCCCATAAATTGGCAACGGCTGTCCTTTTAAAGCGCTAATAATCATATGAGGAATAAGTTTTTCGGGAAAATGATAAGGCCCATAATTATTTGAGCAGTTTGTAATTAAAACTGGCAAGTTATAAGTTCTGCCCCAGGCTCTTACGAGATGATCTGATCCTGCTTTACTGGCAGAGTATGGAGAAGATGGAGAGTAAGATGTTTCTTCAGTAAAGAGATCTTGGGTGTCAATGAGATCACCAAAGACCTCATCCGTGGATATATGATGAAATCGAAATTGATTATAGTTAATATCATCTAAAGTAGATAAGTAACTCCTTGAAGCTTCCAGCAAATTATAAGTACCTACAATGTTAGTATTAATAAACTCTGAAGGGCTATCGATAGAGCGATCAACATGACTTTCTGCAGCTAAATGCATCACACATGAAGGATTATGAGTTGTAAAAATATTCTTTAATGCAAGATTGTCACAAATATCAATTTTTTCAAAACAATAATTTGGGTTTTGATCAACACTTTTGAGGGAATCAGGATTGCCTGCATAGGTTAGTTTATCAACATTTATAACCTCAAATTCAGTAGATTCTAAAATATGACGAATGACAGAACTTCCAATAAAGCCTGATCCGCCTGTCACTAATATCTTCATTAAGGTAGTTTTTAATTGTGATTATTAAAATATTAAAACATTTTAATATAACCAGTATATATAAGCGAACTAATTATCGATAAATAATTTACTATCTCTAATCTGCTCTAAGTAAATTAAAAGTCATATTTTTTTAAGCTGCTCATGCCTTACCATATCTATTAGGCCCTCCTCAGTAGATCTCGATGGAGTCCAATTTAGAATAGCTTGTGTTTCAGAGATATCAACTTCGATACTATCTAAGAGTTTATTAAGCCTAGCTTCAACTCGGAATAAATTACCTAAAAACTTTAGTAAATATAAAGGTATTGGAATAAAAACAGATCTACTTTGAATGGCGTCTCGAAGAATTTTAATTAAGTCATAAGTAGATATATCATTTCCGTCACTAGCAAGGAAGGTATGATTTGGTGCCTTTGGGTGATGTAGAGTCAAAGTTAATAACTCAACAAGATTGTCTATGCAAATTAGGCTTCGCCTGTTTGCGGTAATACTGGCAAAAGGCATTGGCATACCTATATTAAGCAAGTGTATTAGTGTTTGCAAATTACCCTTAACTCCTGGTCCATACACTAGTGCCGGCCTTACTATAGTAACTTCCATCTCAGTTTCTTTGATGATATCTCTGAGAGCAATTTCCGCTTTATTTTTTGATATAGCATATGACCCAACAGGTCTAGTATTGCTTTTAGAAGAAAAGGCTTCATTATTAGAAGTTCTATCTCCATTAACTTTTATAGAACTAACAAATATAAATCTAGAGACACCTGCAGCAGCCGCTTGTCTCGCTAAATTAATCGCTCCCTCTGTATTAACTCTAATATATTCTTCAGCATTAGTATTATCGAACTCATTTGTAGCATGAGCTTTTCCTGCAAGATGAACAACAATATCTATATCGACAAGCAAGTCCTTCCAATTAGAAAGAGGTCCAATATCATTAATATATTTAAACTCGTTTCCAGATCCAGAAAGTGAACTAGAGGGCCTTATTACCCCAGTAACATTGAAACTATTATTTGAAGAAAGTGATTTATATAGTGCAGCACCAACAAAGCCACTAACACCTGTTACCAAGACATTTGATACTTTCAAAAAATCACTCCTATATAAAAAGTATTAAGACTTTAATTTCAAATTATTAATTATTTCTCTATATGGTAATTTTATCTATAGAGGATATCCAGCCTCTTTGGTATAAAATGATATTAATGTTAAATGTAAAAATTGATCAATTATGATGATCTGCTTTTAATATACCTTTTGCTTCTATAAAAATACCTTAACATGCTGCTAATGTGCCAATACATAAATTTTATATTGGAGTGACTACTTTTTTGACCGTCATGAACAACTATGGTGTCTGGGCAGTATAAGACTGAATATCCGCTTTCCCACAACCTACCGCATATATCTACATCTTCATAATATAAAAAAAAGTATTCATCAAAGCCTTTTATTTTTAAATATACGTCAGACCTAAAAAGCATAAACATGCCTCCGCCCCAATCTACTTCGCTTACATTCTTTAAGAATTGAGTCTTAATAGCATCTATATTTTTTCCAAAAAGCTTACCAATAATTGAAATTGGAGTAGGAAATTTTCTTGCACTAATCTCAAGATTGCCTGAGCTACCTATGATTGCAGGGACAACAACTCCGGCTTTAACGTTATTTAGATTTAAGGTAAGACTTTTAAAAGGATTGTATTTTAATCTTACATCCGGGTTCAAAATACAAAAATAATCTGCTTTATTATTATTGTTAAAAACTGAATTATGATTAGCTCCAAAACCTCTTGGTCTTAAATTATTAATAATTTGAATATCTAAAGATGATTTCTTAATAAAAAAATTATCATCTGGAATATTATTTGTAATTACAATTTTAATGTCTTCATCATAACAAAACTTTTCTAAATCACTTATCAGCAAAGAAATAAGATTGCCATGCCCATGATTTATTATTGAAATTAGTGTTTTCATAATATATTTAATAATGCTTGAACGAATTTTACAGTATTGAATGTTGGGATGTAATATTATTTTATAAATTAGATACTTATGTACAGAAAAATAAAATCATTTATCACAACTGCTATAGACAATGATCAAAGGCTTTCTAATGAATACTTGATTGGGTTCAAATATCCATCTATTAACATTATTTTTCCGCGTTTTGCACTAACATAAACCATTAATATATTTAAACTTAATTATGCCTTACGAAATTTTTTTTCAGTAGAATAATTTGCTCCATCATGCACAGCATAACATTCTGAATTATAACTTAGAACATGAACCTTCATACCAATTAAATAATAAAATAATCCAATAGAGATTTCACGTCGATTACCAAATGATGAATAGCCGCCAATCAACTTTCGATAATCAGACATTCTGCGAAGACTTGGATTAAAACCATAGCCAACCCAACAACCTCTCCAAAATGGTTTTAACAATAAAAAATCATCATCTAAATTACCTTTTTTAATTGGGTGATTTTGTTGGTCATCAAATTTTCTTAACGACAACATTATACATTTAGGATACCGATGTAAGTGATTCAAAGAATGCTCAATAAAACCAGGTTGTGTAAACTCCCAATCTTCTTCCAAATGAAATACTAATTCAGTAGTAACTTGAGCATAAGCCTTATCAATTGATTTTAGTTGCCCCAAGTTAGTGCTATTAAATATAAAATTTACAGGATATTTTGAAAGCTTCTCATTGATGATTTGCTCTGTTTTATGGCACCCTCCATCCTCAATTACAATAAATTCCTTGATTGGATAAGTGTTGTATTTTTCAAAACTCTCCAAAGTCCTTATCAAGAATTCAGGACGGGCGCAGGAGGTTAGGACTACAGTAACCTCAGGGCTATTATCCATTTCCCAGTCTGCAACATCCATATTTTTAAGACCAAAAATCTTTGAAAAAAGGTAAGTAAAATAAAAACACAATGCCCAAAAATAGGATAACAAACACCAATAAAGATGAACTAAGATTTTATTTAAGATAACCAGCTCCTACGAAGTGAATAATATATAAAGATTTCTATAGACTACTATAGCATTATTTATTTCTCGATAAATTTTAAAATAAAGTCAATATGAATTAATTTAAAATAATCTAATAAATGCTCTAATCTTTTTCTTAATCCATAATATTGGCGGACTGACCCATATGGCTCCAAATAAAAATAATATATTACCGGATTTAAGAAAATGCATCATTAAAAAACCAGCAACTTGAGAAAAAATCTTTAGACTACCTCCACCAGTAATTTGATTATTATGTCGTCTGTATTTTAAAAGTACATTTTTCAAATTTGCAAACTCCCACCCTGTTTCTCTTGAAATTCGAATAAATAACTCATGGTCTTCTGAATGAAAACCGTATTTATAACCGCCAACATCTTGAAGACACTTTGTATGAAACATTAAAGCAGGATGACACATGGAATTAAATACAGGAAGCCATCTAACTATTTTTTTATGAGTTGAAAGGTGTATAAATTTATCATTTAATTTCTCACCACTTTCATTAATTAAGTCTACTTTGCAGCCAAGTACACCAACATTAGGATTTTCTTCTAAATAAGCAATTTGTTCTTTAAATCTATTTTTAAGAGATATGTCATCTGCATCCATTCTAGCTACATATTTAGTATTAATTGTAGATAATCCAAAATTTAAAGCATTGGCTAAGCCTGGAATAGAAACGATTAGAGTGTTTATTCGAGAATCTTTATATTTTTTTAGTATATGCTCTGCAATGTCATCTGCATTTTTGCCATTACACACTATGACAAATTTATATTCAGTATAAGATTGTAAGAGTATGCTCTCTATTGACTCTTGAGTATATGAATCAATCCTATTAATTGCCATTAATACTGTTAGTTCGCAGAGATTATGCATCATAAAATTCCTATTAACTATTTTAAATATTCTATAAAATCTTCTCGGCTTTTATCACTATCAAACCTTTTTGCAGTTAAGCTGTCAGAAGATAAGAATACCCTATTACTGTCTATTTCATATGTTTTATTTATTAGCTTAGCAAGGCTTACAAAAGGCAACAATCGATCAAATAGATATAGAATACTTCGTATTCTTATAATTATAATCTTAGAGAACTTAATTACTGTAATTCCTTTTTTTATTTTTTTAAAAGATGATGTCAGATAATCTATTGTTAGTGGCGTGTTAAGAATTTTCTTACCAGAAAATTTAATTGGTAAGCTAATTACATCATGGATATATTCTGCAATATGAGTATCAAAAACAAAATTTAGCGTACTCGATTTTTCTTTGGTTGAAATTAAAAAACCTAGTCGAATGAGCATTCTTAAAAATGATAAGTCTTTGTTTGATTTATTGTACTCAAGAACATTCGATGGCATTAATATTAGTACGTCCATATCAGTATCTATTGCAGACAGAATAGCTTGATCTGCAGCTGCCTTGGATACCTCGTATGCATTAATCGGAGTCATTTCATAACTTTCATATACATCTCCAGCGTCATAACTTGCACCTAAACTCCCCACACTACTAATATGTATGAATTTCTTTACGTCAGCTGCTTTACAAGCATTGAGAAGTCTTAATGGAAATAGTGTATTTATGTTAAACATAGATTTAGATATGTTCTTGAGGCCTATACAGTTAATTACAATATTGGGTTTTAAATCAGAGATGCTTATATCATCATAATGAGCATGGATTGATATCAAATTATCATGTGTAAACTTAAGTTTATTCTTGTAAAATTGGCCGTAAACACTATACCCTTTTTTACATAAAAGTTTTATTATTGCGGTGCCTAAAATACCGCTTGCTCCTAAAACTAATACTTTTGATTTAGTCATTTTATTATCTAGCCCTTGATGAATTATACGAAGCTGGGAATGAGCTTGAGATCAGAGCCATATTAATAATAAATATTGCAGGTGAATCAATAAATGGGGAAACCATGAAAAAACCAACTAACATTAACCTTACCAATAGGCTTACACCTTGAAGATTAATAAATCTATATATAATTAAACTTGCCATTATCAACCCTGCTGGCAATCCATAACTGTATAGCAACATAATAAAGCTTGATTCGGTTATAAAGGCGAGTTCGCCTATAAATCTATATCCAACAGCGCCGTAGTTAAGCCTTCCATTTCCAATAAGAGCCTGGAAAATATCCATAGATATTAAATATTCATAGAATCTTACCCATCCATAAAATCTAACTGCCTCAGCTTCTGCATGATATGAGAGACCTCTAGATGGAAGTAATTCTACTAGGCTGGTAAAACTTACGATAATTAAAATAATAATAATGCCAAATTTTATTTTAAAGTTTGCGTTATTAAACATCGCAAGAAAGCATACCAAGCATCCAACCAAACCAACACGACTTCCAGAAATAGCTGCAGCTATAATTAGCATAATGATTAATGGGATTTTAGTTTTAAGATTACTGCTAAGTGTTACAACGGCTAAAATTACTAGAAAGTAAGCAAGATGAAGACTGCTTGTAAAAGGACCAGCAATTCTGTCACCGGCTTC